>JADMIO011276556.1_pt1 | contig 58315 bp, 48 predicted proteins | sample 8958161 | NCBI WGS metagenome assembly JADMIO01 (sample SAMN16585339, study PRJNA669376) | soil metagenome | isolation source: Crop rotation soil | place: USA: Cullars Rotation, Alabama | collected 2011
GCGACAACTTGTCCACGTGGAATTCTAAGCTTAGGATCCCAATGTGCTGGAAAGAATCAACGCGGGTTTCACCAGCAGCTTGCCCCACGGCGTGATATGCAGCAATAAGTACACTTCAACATATTCTAATACATCGGTGATAAAGATAGCAGTAAAAAACGCCCACGCCGCGCCCAACGCGCCCCATTGCGGCGTCAACAGCAGCACCAAGACCAAATTTGTCCCCCACACCACCACCGTATTCAAAACTTTCACCCCGGGGCGATGCGCCACGCTCAGCGTCGCGCCCGATGGACCCACTGCAATATCCATCAGCTGCGCCAGCGCCATCACAATCAGCACCGGCGCGCCCCCCGCAAACTCGGGACCCAGCAAACCAATCCACGTTCCCGAAAACGCAAAAAGCAAAACAAAAATTGGCGCACTCGCGCAAATCATCCAATTTGCCACACGCTGATATTCGGCGTTAAGCGATGGCTCATGCAAATGCGCTGCCGCGTGGGGCGCAAACGCCTGCCCAAACGATTCCAAAAACAAAGAACCCGGATATGTCAGCCGACTCGCCGCCGCATAAATGCCCACCTGCGCCGCATTATAATAACCCAACACAAACAACGCTGCATTCAGCAGCGCATAATTCGCCGCGCTCGACAGCCCCAACTTCCACGAATAGCGAAACAAATTCTTCGCCGTCGCAACCAGCGGCGTTCGTACGATGCCGCGCGGGATTAAATCCCAAACCATCACCACTGCAACCACCAAACTCACCACCGAATTTGCCACCAACCCAATCACCACCCCAAACAAGCCCCAGCCCCACCATAGCGTAATCAACGTAACAACCACTTGCACAATCGTGCCGCCGATACGGTCAGGCAGAGCCGCCGCGCTCGGACGCCCGCACGCCAAGCCAAACGACGCGACCAGCGCTTCCAACACTTCGGGCAAAATGGCTAATGCAAACCACGGCGCAAGCTGGACCGCGTCCGCGCCAATCGAAGATTCCAGATAGATGGGAAACAACACCACCATCGCCAGCGTTGCGAGCGTCGCCCATAACGCCCCCATCACTAGCGCCGCATCCAGCATCCCGCGTACTGTCCCATGTTCTTTTTGCCGAAATGCCGGACTGACAAAATGCACCAGCCCCGACCCTTGCCCCAGCGTGGATAAAGTGCTTAGAGCTTGAACAGTCGCATACCCTAAACTATAAATGCCCAACGCCGCCGCGCCGAGAGCTTGCGCGATGACAAAAGCAAGAATCAATCGCCCAACCAACGCCACCAGCGTCGCGCTATAAAACAATCCTGCGCCCCGCAAAAGAAATTCCGCAGTGCGCGTCGCACTGCGCGGCGTTTCTGCTTCAGCGATACTCAATTCACTCATTCACAATACAATTAACCACACTCACACCCCGAGCTCGCGCACAAGCGCGTCAGTTCGTCATGTAACTGCGGATACGCTTTCACCGCGATTCGTTCGCGCTGCGCGGCATCATCACACCGTCCTTGCATCAAATACGCGCGCACAAGCAGCGTCTCAACCGTAGCACTGTCTTGGCGTTTCACCGCATCTTCCAAAAGCGGCGTCGCTTCGTCCGCCTTGCCTTCATCCAACAAAACGCTCGCCAGCGAATACTCCTCAATCCAACCGTTCGTTTTTTGAAACGCAATCCGCAATTCTCGTTCCGCGCCCGCCAAGTCCGTATTCGTCCCGCGCAGCCCCCAGCCGACCAAATAATGCGCCTGCCCGTTCTCCGGTGCCAATGCCAACGCGTGCTGCGCCGAATCCAACATCTCATTCCACGCGAATTTCCCGGCGAACGCCAAATCCAGCTCCGCCTGCGCCAGACCAAGCCACGCCTGCGACGAATTCGGCGCAACCTGCACCGCAATCTGATAATTTGGCAGTGCGTGTCCCGCGCCTTGTGTAACGTGAATAGTGTGCGCGACACGCGTAAAATACTCTCCCGCGTCGGCGCGCTGCCATTGCTCAATCGCTTGCTTCAAATCCCCATTTTTATACGCGGCGCAGCCCAACCAGAACGAATCTACCGCCGTCGTATGCGGCGCAGCCGCAAGCACCCGTTCGGCATCCTGACCCTCACCCTTTGCCAAAAAATACAACCCTTCGATTTGTTGCAAACGCGCCTCATCCGATACTTGCAGCTCATTCACCGTCGTATCGAACGCGGCGGGATTCGTCAAGCTCAACGCGGGACACGCGTCACCATTCGCTTGTCGCACAATCGCGTGCTGCGCGGTCAGCATTTCGCGGTTGCGCTGTAATTCTTGTACCAGTCCGCCACCTAAAAACGCAAGCGCCAGCGCGCCGACGAGGACGAGTCGGATATTCACTATCACACTCAATTTACTTTTTTCGAGACAGCCGTAATGCTGCCATCTTTGAATTGCCCGCGCAGCTCTTGATTCGTCACGGCTTTCAAATCATCCGCGTTGATGAGGTACGAACGGTCAACCCCCTCGATCCAGACAATGCACATTTTGTCCTCTTTGGGGAACTTACCCTGCGCGGCTTGGTCTTGAATCCGCTTGAGAAACGCTCGGTCAGACATTCCTTTCGATTCGATACCCGCAACTATATACAGAGCGTCAGGCTCGTTGCTATATACAGTGCAATCTCGCACTACGTCAGGGTGCTGCATTACATAGAGGATGGTATTGTGATTGCGCCAATAGACATTGTTAAAACCCCACCCGCCTTGATCCAAATACCTTCGGGCATTCGAATAACTCACTTGGGCAGAGTAAAACAACGAAGCACTGAGTACAATACCTAACGCAACGCCGACTATTCTTGGCGCAACTCGCAGTGATATAACATCTGCAATTTTTTCAATCAGCGACAAAAGTAGAACAGTGATTGGAGCAAAGACAGGTGCTAACAATCTATTATCAATTGGAGTCCCACGACTTGTAATCGTTCCAATAATGATTAGAAATACCACATAGCCAATGACAAAAAAGAAAATGATACCGTCCTGCATCCAGACCGAGCCAATACTTACCCAATGCTTGCGGATGAGTCCTAACACCAGCCCAAGCCCAATACCCAACAAAAAGAGTGCGAGTGGACTTGACGCGAGTGGGTCGGGCGCATACCAAGTCAAGATTGTGTGCAAAACATTATCGAGGACTTGCAGAAAAGAAAATGCTGGCGGACCACCGGGACCAAAGAGAGAACCCGCAATGGAGTATGTTCTCACCTCCCACAGCGCGTATGGCACACCTGCAATGAGTCCAAAGAGTAGAATGTGAACTAGCTTGGATCTGATGCTCTCTTTATAAAACAACAGAATGCTTGCAACACCTATTGCAAGCATAATCATAGCCGCATAGCGGGTCAGAGCTGCGAGTCCCACTGCTATCGCTGCCAATACAAACCATATAGCTCGTGATTTGGTTTGATACGACTCTGAGCATACGAGATATATCAAGACCAAACACGAAAACAAAACATCAGTCAGCGCCATGATGGTCACCCAAAGTAAAGCTTCTGAAACCATGACGCTGACAGTTCCTATTAAAGCAAGCCAAGGCGATTTTAGATGCCGAAAAAACAAAATGCCTGACAAATAAACAATGAACCCATAGATAAAAGAGTTCAACACCGAGACAACTGCATACGGCTGCGAACCAAACAGATATGAAAACCCTGCTAAGAGTGCTGGATAAAGCGGAGGCCACAGTGTTAGAGGAGAGCCATCGAATGTGATGAGACCGCGTCCCGTAAGAAGATGGTCGGCAACAGAAAGATACGCTGCCGAATCCGGTGTAGTGCCTGCGCCAAAGTGCCGCGTCAACCACAGAAAAAATCCGGTAGTGATAACGCCCAGCAAAAGCAGCACAAGCTTGTACCTCTCTGCCAATAGTCTCGGTAGAGACAAGGACGTTGCCGTTAATGTGTTGGTTGTTTGCATCGAATCAATCCCCCTAGGCAGCTAGATTTTTTCCATAACCAAAAATCGCGCCCAATGCGGTATGGGCGAGGCGCGTATCAGAATACAGTGTTTGCCAAGTCTATTGACAGCGGACCGAACTTGTCATGCAGAGTGCGAACTGCTATTGTTTGTCAACTTGGTTGACGACGAAGCATCTCTGGTTGACTCTAGCTCAAAATATCCTACGCAAGTTCGCCCTACCGACTTTGCAAAAGCCATGAGTATCAGAAAGGTGGCTATTGACATCATAGAACATATGTGCTACAATAATTCAACAAGCAGCCCATCCTGCCGCACCTTACCAAATACAAAAACCAAACCGTGCAACTCGCACCGCCCAAAACTGTTCCTTCAGATGCTCAAAATGGTCGAAATGCTCAAAACGCCCCTTTGGATGCGAAAGATGCGATTGATGCGATTAATGCGATTGAGCAAAAATAGATGCCGAAAATTTTTGAATAATCAAAAAATCAAATGCACCCTTAAAATCCGCAGAATTCGCCAAAAACAATCAAACTTTTTCAAACACCCTACTCCTCGTATGCGTCCATCCTCCGTTTTCTAACTTGTGCATTCTGCATTAAGCATTGTGCATTGTCCCTTGTTCATTGTCCATTCTTCGACACCAAATAAATCGTCCCATCACTAAATTCACCAACCAACTGGACATGCAACATCGGTGCCAACTCTTGTACGCCCATCAACTCGGGACGGTGAATCCCATTCAGCGACACCAAGCACATCGTATCCGCTTTCGGAAACAATCCTCGCGCAACTTTGTTTTGAATGTACGGCAGCATGGACTTGTTGGGTAATCTTTGCGCCTCAATCCGCGCGACGGTGTATAACGGTTCCGGCGCATTACTGTACCACTCGCATCCATTCATCTCCGCCGCGTGTTCGCTTGCATAGCGAATAGTCGTGCTGTCGAGCCAAGTCGGATTGTTCAAGCCATACCATTGATGCGCCAAATACATTCGCACCCTGCTATAACTCACCTGTGCGGCATTGACCAGAAAAATCCCCAGCGCAATTGCCACCGCGACGCCAACGCCGAGCCGCAAGTACCGCATGGGTATCCCATCCACAATCTTTTCAATCCCGACCAAAAGCAAAAGCGTCAACGGCGCAAAAATCGGCGACAATAATCTATCGTCTAGCGGACTGACAAAACTGGTGATACCCGAATACACCAAAAACGCAAGGTAAACAACGACAAAAAAAAGAATATCGCCCTCATTCGCCCACAGTGCGCGCAGCTCCGTTCGATGGTTACGAACGAGGACAACAATCAATCCTAGTGTGAGAACAGCGAGCGCAATCCAAAGCCAATTCGTCGTCATGCCGCTTGGCACGTACCAACGCCGCAGGGTGTTGAAAAGCGTAGCGAGAGCTTGCGGCAAAGTATATAGAGGAGTGCCGCGCCCCCCAAATAGCGAACCAGCCACCCGATAGGTGCACGCCATCCAGATAAGGATGGGAACGGAACTGACCGCCGCGAACACCAAAATCGGCGCGAGTTTGGTGCGAATTGTCCCGCGACAAAAAAGCACAATGCTCGCCACGCCAATCGGAATCATAATGAGCGCAGCGTAACGCGACAAACATGCCAGCGCGACCACCACGCCCGCCAACACAATCCAATTACGCCGCGTCGTAGATTTGTACAACTCAAAGCAGAGAATGTAGGCGACCACCAGCAAGCAATACATCCCATCGGTCAATGCCATAATAAAGACATAGACCAATGCTTCCCTCAGCATGACCGCCAGCGTGCCAGCCAACGCCAGCCACGGCGATTTCAAATGGCGCACGAACAAAACACCCGCCAAGTACACCGTTCCGCCGTACAGCACCGCATTGACGACGGGCGCAGCGGCGAACGGGTCACTCCCCGAAACCAACGCCGCCGCCGCTAACACGATGGGATAAAACGGGGGCCACAGAATCAACCGCGCGCCATCATACATAACGAGCCCCTGCCCGCCGAGCAGATGCGCGCTGACCGAAAGATACACCGCCGAATCCGAGAGATAACCCGCGCCGTACTGCGCGGTCAGCCACAGAAAAAATCCGGTGGTGCTAACACTAAGCAGAATCAGCAAGAGCTTGTATCTATCCGCGAACACTCGTGATAGAGACAAGGAACTCTCGTTTAGCGTGCTGGGCGCGGGCATCACATCAAGCTCTGTCAATGCTCCCCGACTCCATTACCCGCGAGACGCAGCCCATCCCACGTTCCGCGCCAAGCGGCAACGCATGACTGAATGCGCTCTTGAAATGTTTTCGTGTGGTCCACCAGCAGCTCGGTAATAAACGCTGCGACCAAACGCCGCGCCACATACGGCAGGAACGGCAAATGCCCATAATACATTTTGCGGACATAAATACTGTTGCGAATACTATAATAGCGTTTTTTCGCGCTCATGCTTTCTGCCGGGCGATTCACGCCGAACAGATTTATGAAACGAATTGGTAAAAGGGGATGCCGCACTGTACTCGCGGGAACCATATAAATATGATAGCCCGCGCGCATGACACGCAAAACGTATTCTACTTCATCGCCGCGCGTAAAAAGAAGCGGAATCGGCAGCCCGACTTGTTCGAGCACGGAACGATGCAGCAGCGTGCCTTGATAAAACTGTCCGCGCACGCTGTCCAATAATCCGTCCCTGTCCGCGTGCGCGACAATTTCTGCGCGCGTATATAAATCTTGCCCGTTCCAATAATCGTTGGGGGCGGTTCGCATACAGACTGCGCCGGTTGAAGGGCGCGTTGTATCTTCGATGCCAAGCGCAAGGGAATTGAACACGCCATACTGGGGATGCGTTGCCGCCGCGTGCAACAAAATTTCGAGCGCGTCAGGAGCGGCGATTACATCGTCGTCAAACATCCACACCCAATCGCTGCCATGCTCCAATGCCCAACGCATTCCCGCGACAGAGCTACCCGCGCTGCCAAAATCCGGCACGCGCAGCATTGTAATATCGGATTGAGCGGCGAGCCAGGTGATGAGTTCCTCATCGCTCCCACCATCGGTGACGATAATTTCATCGAGAGGACGAGTCTGTGTGCGCAGTGATGCAATACAACGTTGTAGATAATGGAGACGCTTGAAGCTAAAGATGATGGCGGAAACGCGGGGTTCCATAAAGCGGCAGTCGGATCAATTTGTAATGGTGGAGCTAAAAATTTTTTCGAGAAAATTCTATCGCGGAACGTTCAAGCAAATCAGGCAGATTGAGCTTGCAGCTCAGCCACAATTGATTGCTCATTCTCCAACTCTTGAATTTGTTTGAGCCATAACGCCGCACTCGCATCGCTCGGCATCCGCCAATCACCGCGCGGTGACAGCGCAACCGAACCAACCTTCGGTCCATCGGGCATCGCCGAGCGTTTGAACTGCTGTGAGAAAAAGCGTTTGTAGAAAACGCCCAGCCATTTCAAAATGGTCGCGGCATCATAGCTTCCGTCAAACGCTTGCTGCGCGAGAAAGAAAATTTTGCGCGGGGCAAACTGATGCCGCACCATGTAATACAAAAAGAAATCGTGCAGCACGTACGGTCCGATAGTGGCTTCGGTATCTTGCACTTGCGAACCTTTGTCATCGAGCGGCAAAAGTTCCGGCGTAATCGGCGTGGCAATCACATCGCGCAAAATATTTGCGGCTTCACCTTGAACTTCGCTTTCGGCGTACCATTCCACCAAATATTTCACCAACGTTTTCGGCACACCCGCGTTGACATGGTACATGGACATTTGGTCGCCGTTGTAGGTCGCCCAACCGAGCGCAATTTCCGAAAGGTCGCCTGTACCAATTTCCAAGCCACCTGTTTCGTTGGCAATGTCCATCAAAATTTGCGTGCGCTCGCGTGCCTGCGCGTTTTCATACGTCACATCATGCACAGTTTCATCATGCCCGATGTCGCGGAAATGCTGCCGCACGGAATCTGTAATCGGAATCGTGCGAAAACTCACACCGAGCTGCGCAGCAAGTTGTTCTGCATTCGATTTGGTGCGCGACGTCGTCCCAAAGCCCGGCATCGAAATCGCCAGAATGCCTTTGCGGTCCAAGCCAAGTACATCGAACGCTCGAATCACGACGAGAAGTGCGAGGGTGGAATCCAAGCCGCCCGACAATCCTAGCGTAACGGTTTTCGCGCCGATATGTTTCAAACGTTTTGCCAGACCTATCGCTTGCAGGTCAAAAATTTCGCGGCAGTGTTCCGCGCGCAACGCGGGGTCGCTCGGTACGAACGGTGTACGCGACAACGGACGTTGCAAGACATAGGGCGCAGAACCATTCTCGCGCGACGTACCGCGCTCACGTTGGGGCAAAGTAAATTCGAGCGTGCGATAGGTGTGGATGGGCAATTGCGAAGAAAAGCTGGTGTTTTTTGTGCGCTCGTTAATCAAGCGTTCAACGTCAATATCCGCCGTAGCGATTTGGGTATCAAAGCGAAAGCGTTCGGTCTCGGTGAGCAAGATGCCGTATTCGGCAATCAAACTGTGTCCCGCAAAAATAATATCGGTGGTGGATTCGTTCGGACTCGCACCCGCATAGAGATACGCAGCGAGACAGCGACCCGCTTGGTGCGTCACCAAATCGGTGCGATAGACATATTTGCCAAGCGTTTCATCACTGGCAGAGGGATTGAGCAAAATAGTCGCGCCGCCCAATGCTTTATCGCTGCTTGGCGGATTGATTGCCCAGAGGTCTTCGCAGATTTCAATGCCGATGACGCAGCCCGATAAATTTTTCGCGCGGAATAATAAATCTGCGCCGAACGGTATGCGCTGCCCATCAATCTCTACCGCATCGAATGTCGCGTAACGCGCAGCGGTGAACCAGCGTTCTTCGTAATATTCTTGCGTGGTCGGTAAATTCGATTTGGGGGTAATACCGACGATTTGACCATCGCAGAGGAACGCGGCGCAGTTGAAAATTTTTCCATCTTGCAAGAGCGGCAAATCTACAACCGCAGCGAGATGCGTGTCCTCCGCCGCGCGTGCGAGGGTCGTCAAGGCAGCGCGCGCTTTTTCGAGCAGCAGCGATTGATAAAACAAATCACCGCAGCTATAACCCGTTACGCCCAATTCAGGAAAGAGGATGAGCGACGCGCCCATTTCGCTGGCGCGCTGCATCGCCTGCACCATCGCCGCGACATTAAAGTCCACATCGGCGACGCGCAGATCGGGGCTGACGACAGCGGCGCGCACAAAGCCAAATTCAAAGGGATTCAATCGTTCCCTCGTTTGCCGAATGACAAATCATTTGTCCTTGAATAGGTATTGCAAAAATCCTGCAAGCGTATCGGCATAATATTTCGGCGGGTCAATATCCATTGCAATCGGATCTACACCAACTATCACCGCAGGTTTAGATTTCGAGTCAAAGGCATAGCTCCACGTTGCCCCATCGTTGCCAAATAAAATTAGCTTGGACTGGATAGCGTAATTGAGATATAGGTCTCGCACTTTAAGGATACGATCAAGACTAAAGAGCTTGAGATAGGACTTGCCTGCGCGTCCCTCCGCGCCATTTGAGTAAGCCAAAAAATCTTTATAGTCCTGTGGAAAAATTAGGTCAAGTTTAGCTTCGGCATCATCTATCCATTCGCGGCGGGCAGCTGCTTTATAAGAAAATCCGCGAGTTAGTTCTTTAATTGTTCTGTCCATTTAAATTTGCAGGAGTGTGCTTCAAAAAGGTTTTAATAAGAAACGTGCCACGTCGCGCGTCACACTTGACGCCGGAGCGTGGCACGTTAGAAATCGTATCACATTATCGCGCTTACAGGGTCGCGTTATTCGTTCGCCTTGCGAACAACGAGCGCTTGCTACGCGCGAGCTATCAGTTCGCGGGGACTGCTACCGCTTCGGGCGCATGGCTGCCGTTGCCGTTCGAGGAGAGCTTGTGCCGCAGTTGGTCTTCAATCCAGACGTAGGTGCGGCTCAATCCTTCTTCGAGAGAAATTTGCGGCTCCCATTTGAGAACTTCGCGCAAACGGGTGTTGTCGGAATTGCGCCCGCGTACGCCCTGCGGCCCGGGAACGTGTTTCTTTTCAATCTTGACGCCTGCAATGTCCGCAACCATATCCGCCAATTGATTGATGGTCACGAGTCGGTCTTGACCGAGATTCAACGGCTCGCGGTAATCGGACTCCATCAGGTTTTGGATACCGACGACGCAATCATCCACATAACAGAACGAGCGCGTTTGTTCGCCGTCGCCCCAGATTTCGATGACGTTGTTGCCTGTGAGTTTGGCGTAGGCGACTTTGCGGCACATCGCGGCGGGAGCTTTTTCGCGTCCGCCGTCCCACGTGCCGTACGGACCAAAGATGTTGTGAAAGCGGACGGTGCGCGTTTCCAAACCATAGTCCTCGTAATAGTGCATACAGAGCCGTTCGGTCACGAGCTTTTCCCAACCATACGCGTCTTGGGGCAGCGCGGGATAAGCGTCTTCTTCTTTTAACGGCGTGACATTGGTATCGGTCTGGCGATATTCGGGATAAACACACGCGGAGGAGGTATAGAGCAAGCGCGGCACCTCGTTTTGGCGCGCGGCTTCGAGGACGTTGAGATTGATGAGCGCGTTATTGTGCAAAATTTGCGCGTGATGCGTCGAGATGAAACCCATCCCGCCCATGTCGGCAGCGAGGGTGTAAATCATGTGCATATCTTGGGTCGCCGCCAGCGCGTTCTCCCATTTGCGTAGGTCGCCGATTTGAAACTCGTCGGCTTGGGTGGTGCTGTATTCGGGATATTTGACATCCACGCCGCGCACCCAATAGCCCTGTTGTTTCAAAGAGTTGACCAGATGGTTGCCAATAAACCCGCCCGCGCCTGTCACCAAAGCGCGTATTTGTTTTGCCATTTCCTCTCCTCCGCCAAGGGGATTGTCATTCTTCGCTCCGCTCAGAATGACATTGATATTTTATTTTCGCAAATCTTTTTTGCGTACCAGACTTGCATCCAATTCGAGTGGAATGCGCCGCTCGACGTTCTTGCGTTCCAACTCATGCCGTTCCAAATATTTCAAAAAGACGCGTACACGTGCTACCGGGGTCAAACGGCGGTCAAACACAGCATCTACATCCCGAAACGGTTCTTCTAATATTTCTACGGGGTCGCCTTCGCGCAAGGGCACGCCGGAAGGGTCCCAGATCGTATGCGTTGCTAATTTTTCGCGAATGTGCGCGACATCTTGCTCGGGTACTGCTACGGGCGCGCCCCCAAAGGCAATGATGCGGCGCAAGCCCGGCGTATAGATGATTTTCGATTCGCCAAATTCTTCTAAATCGTAATGGACAAACAGGTAACACGGTAAATAGGGACGTTCGAGCGGGCGGTCACTGCGAGGTCGGGCTACGGGAATCATTGGCAAGAACACTTCCCAACCATGATGGTTTAGGTGTGCTGCCACCTGCCGCTCGGCATGAACCTTGGTGTAAAGCACGTACCATTTCAGCATAATCTACAAGGCATCCGACCGATGGAAACGGCGGGCGTTCCACTAGACGAATGCCTGAGCGCGAATCAAGCGTGCAAACGGGCGGGGGAGATTATAGCATACAGTCGGATGATGCCCAACTAGAACGCGGCAAGCGGATGTGGAAAGCGGATAAGCGGATAGACTTGCCAAGTATTTCATGCCGAGCGTTTCCTCGATTTGGTAAATAGACCCACAAGAATTGAGCTACGACTATCCGCTTATCCGCTTTGCATCCGCTTGCCGCGCACTAGGCTTTCGCCCGCGCCCTTCTGCGCGCGCCGTATCGCCCCAACGCAATCGCCATGCCGAACAATGCCCAGAGAATCACCACCGAGCGATTGTCCCACATGCTGATTTCAAACCAGCCATGCACTACCGCGACGACCAACGCGGCAAGCACGCCGAGCGCGAGCGTCCGCTTGACGCCGCGTCGATAGGCGTGCCAGCTGGCAAAGAGGGAATAGCCAATGAGGGCAACGAACGCGCCCAAGCCCACAAGTCCCGTATCCAAGCCCGCTTGCAAGTACAGGTTATGCGGATGGGAACGTAATGTTAGTTCGAGCTGGTCGCCCCACAGGTTATCGGCATAGTGTGAGTACTGATTGACGCCAATGCCCAATGGCTGCTCAACGAGCAATGTCGCGCTCAATGCCCAGACTTGTTGGCGTCCTTCAAGCGTCGGAAAATTGGTTAGCGTACTTTGGATATAGGTGAGCTCTGGACTAATGTCGCTAAAGTCATAGTTGAGCGCAACGACCAGCAACACTCCCAACCCAAGCACCACCGCCAAAAGCCAAACTCGATAGAGCGCGGCAAATAGCACAATGCCGATTGTCTCTGCAATCAACGCGGCGCGGGATTGAAGCAAAACGAGCATGATGACAATGGGCGCAATGCCTACCGCGCCAATCCAGCGCAAGGTACGTTGGTCTTGCAAGAGGAGCGCGAGCGCGAGCGGGACAACGACTGCCAAGCCACCCGCGACATAATTCGGATTGGAAAGCGCAAAGATGGTTGAGTTCAGCGGATGAAACAAAAAACCCCCCAGAAAAAGTTTCGGATTTGGAACTTGCGAAATGAACGGCGCGGCGAAAGCCGTTACTATGCCAACGACGACCAGCGCAGCCGCCACATTCCATAAACGCCCCGGATGGTCGGCATAGTCCAAGACAACGCATAAGGTGACGATACCCGCGCAGAGCCGCGCAATGGTCAACGTTGTCGCGCTGAGGTCGGGGGCGCGGAGGACGCCCCAAAGCAATGCCAACAGAAAGACGAGCAGAATGAAATTGGCGCGCGTTTGCGGAAAAGGGCTGCCCAACGCGAGCCAGCGCAGCGCAAAGAGCAGCAGCACACCGCCAAGTCCGATGGGCATGAGTTGGCTTGGGAATAACAACAATGCGAGGACGGGCAGCGTGAGGAAAACAACGTTGCGGTACAGTAATTCCGCAAGCGAGGCGCGGGCGGTTACGCGTTTCCCAACGTCGCTGTTGGCGGGAGGAATAGGCGCGCCGAGATGGAGTTGAAAGGAATCGAGCGTTGCGGCGCGCGTGAGCTCATTTGACCCAGACTGGGTCATAGTCATTCCAAAAGTTTTGGCTGATGTTTTGCAGGTTCGAGCCGTCGGCGTTCATTTTCCAAACTTGCTCAAACCCGGAGCGGCTCGACCAAAAGACCAATTGACCGCCATCGGGCGACCATGATGGATGTTTGTTCCACGGCTGTCCCAAGCCCGTGCTGTCCGTCACTTTGGTCATTTTTTGTGTGCCAAGATCGTATACATAAATTTCATCGCCGCCCGTTTCGGTGGAAACGAAAGCAATCGCGTTATCGGCGGGCGACCACGCGGGGTCGTACGAGACACCTTTTGCAAAGCTCGTTATCGGCACTTTTACTTGAGTTTGTAAATCGAGAATCCAAATTTGCAAAACGCCGCGCGAATCGGCGGTGACGATGGCTTGGCGCTGATGGTCGGGCGAAAACGCGGTGCGCGACGCGGCTAAATCATAATTGGTGCTGCCGGTGAGGGCTTGAAGCAATGTTCCATCGGGTTTCATCACCAGCGGCGTCGTTCCGCCGAATCGGTCCGAGAGAAAGATGATATTACCGTGCAAGAAGGTCGGCACGGGCGTTTGAACCAGTTCATAAATCGTGTAGGTGGGGGTAGCTCCCGGTGTCAAAGTGAGCTGCGCCATCGCGGTTCCAATCGGAATCGCGGGCGGCGTGGCAGTTGGGTGCGGCGTAAAGGTCGCGGTGACTTCAATCCAATTGACGGGCGTTGGTGTGTATGTGCCTGTCGTAATTGCAACGGCAGTTGCTAACTGCGCGATAGCGACACGCGTTTGCACATTCTCCGGTGTGGGCACTTTCGTCACTTGAATAATCGGCGTCGCCGTCGCATAGGCGCGCGGGAATGGCGTTGCGGTACCGACACGCGTAGCAAAATCAGTCGCGGTGACGGCTAATGCTGCCGCCGTAATGACATTTTCGGCGGTGGGCGTGTTGGTGACAATCACAAATTTTCCGGGATGGGCAACAATTTGCAAAATGGGATGCGCGCCCGTTTCCAAATCCAAGCCGCCACCATCCCATGTGAAAAGACTATTGCCCGGACCGTTCGGTCCTTCGAGCCGCACGACAACATAGGTGTGGTCTTGGGTCTCGTTCGAGAGAAGGGGCATTTGGTCAGCGGTGAATTGGAAATCATTCACCTGCCCCAAGTCGAGGTCGGTGGGACTGAGCGTATTGCCGATGGTTGTGGTGCTGGTCGCGGTCAATACGTCCGATGTCGTCACGTCTGCCCAATCTTCAAACGGCTTGACGCGAATCAAGCTCGCCGTCCAAGTACCGTTCGCGCCCAAATTGTCACGGCTTAGTCCGGTGAGCTGGAGGTCAGCGGAAACAATATCGGAATTGGGCGGTAACTCCGAAACGTCGAAAAAGAGAATGCTGTCGTACGAATCGCCGCCAAAAAATCCGGCATGGAGATTGCGGTCCCCCCAATGCCCCTTGTCTTCACCCGCTTTGACATAGCCGCTGCGCGTCGGGTCGGCGACAAACGAATAGAGTACAGCATCGGGCGGAATGGGCGGCGAAGGTTCGACGGAGCGAGTACGCGCCGGCGGCGCGATGGGAATGGGCGTAGCCGTGGGGGGAATGGTTGCCGTAGGTGGCGGCGTGGCGACGGCAAGAACAACGCCTGTCGGTGTCGGTGGTACGGGTGGATTCAAAAGGTTCGGCGCAATAAACAAAAACGCGCCAAACGCAACCAGACTGGCGAGAATCCACAAAACGGTGGTTAGACTGGGCAAGCGCGATGCAAGGTTATTCAAAGTCTAATTATCCAAAAAGGGTTAGGGCTATGCAGCTTACGCCTTTTTCTGTCCGTAGTAGTAATAATAATACCCTGACGCTTGCTTTGCGCCCATCTTGTTGAGTACGATACCGGCGACTTTGACATTCGCGCGTTCGAGGGTGGCGACTGCGCGGCGTGCGACTTCGGTGCGCGTGCGTCCTGAATCTACGACGAGAATTGCGCCGGACGTGCGCGACCCCATGATGCTCGCATCGGCGACGGGGAGCGTGGGCGGTGAATCAATAATCACCATATCGGTATTTTGGCGCAGCGAGGCAATAATCTGCGTCATCAAACGCGAGTCCAACATTTCGGCGGGGTTGGGTGGAATCGCGCCGCTCGTTATCACGCGCAAGGTTTCGATGCTGGTCGGCTGCATGACCTGTTCGAGCGTCATGTTATCGCTAGTAAATAAATCGGACAAGCCGTGCGAATTGTCGAGACCAAAGACTTTGTGCATCGAAGGGCGGCGCAAATCGCCATCTACCAAGATAATCCGCTTGCCGACTTGCGCGAGACTGACCGCGAGATTCGCGGCGGTGGTGCTTTTGCCTTCGCCCGGTCCCGCACTCGTGACGAGCATCACGCCGCCGGGATTTTCAATTCCTGAAAAGCGCAAATTGGTTCGGAGCACACGGTACGCTTCTGAAATGGGTGAACGCGGCTGCTTGAGCGTTACCAACGCGTCACCCGCGTTGCGGATGCCGCCGATGCGAATAATCGCGCCGAGCGTGGGGCGTTCCAAAATGCGCTGCGCGTCTTCGGCATCTTTGATGGTATCGTCCACATATTCGAGAATGTAAATCAGAACGCACGCGATGATGAAACCAAGCAGCGCGCCGAGAATTACAATCTGCGGAATATTCGGACTGATGGGGCTGGTCGGCAATGCGGCGGGAGCGAGAACGGTGACATACAAACTGCCGCCGCGTCCCAACACCGCAGACAAATCCGCGTAATTCTTTTGCCACAAATCTACTTTGTCTTGGAGCGCGGACAGGCGGGCGTTCAAATCCTTTAAGGTTGCCGGGTCGTTCTCGATGGTCGCGCGCGACGTTAAATCTTCAATCGTTTTTTGACCCGTAAGAATTTGACTACGCAGACTGGTGAGCTGCTGCTGCACAAAATCGCGCTCGGTCTGCGCTTGGGCTTGCTCCTCGCTGACGGGTCCTTGCAAGATTAATTGGTTGGCGAGCTCGTTGGCAATCGCTTGCGCTTGTTGCGGATTCTGCCCCGTATAGTTAATTCGTAAGAGCTGCGGCTGCGCGGCGGTGGAAATGCCATAGTAGAGGTCTTGCCATGCGCCGGGATAACCGACGGCTTGCGCCGTTGCTTGCAAAATGCTCGGCTGCTGCGTGAGCAGCGCGTACGCTGCCGAGAGATTGGTACTTGCTTGCAGGTCAGCATCAGTGGGCGTAGAGTTTTGTTGCAGCTGTCCGACGAGCATCGTGGTCGTGGCGCGGTAGGTCGGCGGAATGGTTTGAGCCAGCGCGTAACCCCCAATCCCGCCGAGCGATGTGACCAAAATAATCAGCCACACCCATTTGCGGGCGAGGGTTAGATAGCGTCCCAAACCGGAACCAACGATTCGGTTGGAGGTGGACGTGTTTGCTAAAGCCATAACGTGCCTCTACTCATTTCGTGCGGACTTGCTTTGTGACGATGCCAACTGATAAAGCAGTATCAATTTGTTTTTGCAGACTATCAAGCTCTGCTTGTGAGCTCATGCTTTTTCCCAAGTCTCACCCTATTTCGCGGTTTTCAACTGTTTCGTTGCGACGCTGTGCGCTGCATTTCGTTTTCCAGAGCTCTGCGCCGCGTTAAACCCCTCAGCAATTGCGGAACGAGTCCGATGAGCTGCGGCTGCAAAAAGGGGAGCCGCCATGCTACGCCTGCCAATTCATCGCGATTGTGTTTCCCTAAAAATTCGCGGACGCCGGGTGTGACCGAGCTCACTAATCTGTCATAGCCGCGATCGTCAAAACGCTCCAACGCGGCGCGCATCCACCAATGCAATTCCAATTCACGATTGAGCGCGCGCAGCTCCGTTTGATACGAGCTTGGTTTGCTCAAGGCGCGTACCGCCGCAGCTGCGCCGAGCAATCCCGAAACGGTTCCGCCGACGGTGGTCACTTTGACTTGACCTGCGGCATCGCCAATTAGCATTACGGGCGCGTCACCAACCTGCGCGAACGGTTTCAGCTTGGGATGATATAACGCAATCCGCGCGCCTTGATACGCCAGCGGCTTGAATCCTTCGCGGTCAAGAAAGCGGCGCAGGATATGACGCATCTGGGCGCGTTCGTCGCCGACCAACCCAACGACGGCACGCGTTGCCGATTCGGGAATGAGCCAATAGAAAAAGCGCGTCTCGTCCGCGTCGAACCAAACTTGAGTAACGTTCGGGTCCCAATTGGCGGGCAGCTCAATTTCCGCTTGTAAAATCGGTACGCTCGGCGGATGGCTCAAACCGACGGCGCGAGCAACATCGCTAAAGACGCCATCCGCGCCCAGTACCGCGCCTGCCGTAACCGCAGCTCGTTCGCCTTGGGCATTTTGAAATTCAACGCGTGCACCACCGTTCGCTTCACTGATGCCGACAAAACGATGATTTAATTGGAGCGTAACGCCGGACGCTTGTGCCTGCTGTACCAACCCCTCGAGCAGCGCGCGCCGTTCGATAATCAAATCGGGGTCGGTCAAGGTAACGCGCGTTTCGGCGGAGCGGCTTGCGAGAACCAAATCGGAAATGCGATGCAAAAGCACAGGCGCAGCCAAATTCGGCAGCACCCGGCTAAGGTGCGGAGTAACGATGAGAGTGCGGCGCGCGGGATTGAGAACTTGAGCTTGTTCAAAGACCGCAACACGTTTGCCCGTATGGTGGAGCATCTGGGCGGCGTACAGCCCCGCCGATGATGCGCCGACGATTACTATGTCCCAGTCCAACACGCGCCCTCCAGAGGTGCGACTCGCATACGGTGGTTGATCATACCACACAATTTTTATCACACCATAGCGTGATACTCACACCTTCTGGGCGCGTGTTTCCCACTTGCCGCGAAAACTAATCCAGAACGAGAGTGCAATCAACCGCAGGTCGAGCATGAGCGACTGGTTACGCACATAAATTAAATCGTACGCAAATTTTTTGCGCGGCGGCGCATCCTTGGGTAAATAAATCGTGGCGAGTCCGGTGAGACCGGGGCGGACGGCAAGCCGTTCGTAAAAACCCGCCACCTGCTCAACCGTAATCATATTCCCATTGCCGTCATTCACCAGTTCACCAATGGCAAGGGCGCGCGGTCCGACAAAACTCATCTCCCCCTTGAGAATATTCAAGAGCTGCGGCAATTCATCCAACCCCATCGCGCGCAGTGTTTTGCCCGCACGGGTAATGCGGTCATCGTCGTGCTCTGCCTGTCGAATACCGTAAACCTCATCGGAATGCGGAACCATCGTACGGAATTTATAGACGCGAAATTTTTTGCCGCTCAGTCCCCAGCGGTCTTGCTTGTACAAAATGGGTCCGCCATCCTCGCGTTTAATGACAAGCGCAATGAGGAGCAATATCGGTGAACCCAGGAGCAACATGGTCAAGGCGAGCGCAACATCTAGGGGGTATTTCAAAACGGGTTCGCGCCGCGCGACGACGGTACGTGGTTTTAGTTGTGCAATTTTATTTTTTTCGGTCTGATTTTTTGAAAGCGAAATCGTTTCCATGAGCAAATAGAGTTAAATACTTTTCAGCAATGTATCGTATTGATTTACCACAGTCTCTAACGAGAAGCGTTCTTGTGCCGCTTCTCTGCCGCGCGCTGACATTTCGGCGCGGCGCGCGGGGTCACGTTTCAATTCCAAGAGCGCAGCGACCAACGCATCTACATTTTGCGGCTCGACACAAATGCCGCAGCTCGTTTCGGCGATAAGGTTTGCGACATCACTGCCCGCTTCCGCGCTTGCTAAAACGGGACGCCCGCTTGCCATAATTTCATAGAGCTTGCTCGGCATGGAGTAACGCGCTGCGCCGCGCCGATACAAAGAGACTTGGACATCCGATGCAGCGCGGAGATAGGGTAAATCCGCATAAGGCACGAAATCCATAAAGCGCACGTTCTCCAAGTTCAGCTCGCGGGCTTGTGCCTCCAATTGCGCGCGCATTACGCCATCGCCGACAATGAGAAAAAGCAGGTCAGGTTCGTCGCGCAATTTCGCCGCCGCTTGAATTAGCGTGCCCAAATCATAAACGTAGCCAAGATTGCCCGCGTGACTGACGACAAATTTATCGCCGAGCTGATGGCGCTCGCTAAATGGATTTATTTTATCGAGCGGGCGAATGAAATTGGTGTCGGCAAAATTCGGAATGACCGAGACCTTGCTTGACGGCACGTGCTTGGCGTTCACTAAATTTTCACGAAAGGATGGCGTGATGACTGTAATGTGTTTGGCAGTGCGATACATGAATTGCTCGATGCGCGCCAAGTTATCAATGGCGCGTTTGCCCGTCAATTGTCCCTGCGCGACGGGCGTTTCGGGATACAAGTCTTGGACATTATAAACGAACGGCGTCCCTTTAACACCCCCACTGACATACGCCGCAACCCCTGTAAAGAACGAGCCATTCGTACAAAGGATTACGTCGTAACGGTTGCGGCGAATGAGATTGGCGGCGGCAGCCATCGCGTTGAACGACAGATAGCTGAGCAGCCGATAATTCATTTTTTCTTTTTTGCCGTTCGCAAAGATTCTGACCCGCGTGACATCTATGCCCTGTTCGCAGGTACGCTCTGACCATTTGCCGCGATATTCGTCCCAGACGCGAAATTTTTCGTAATGCGGAAAACTGGTGATGACTGAAACTTGATGTCCCCGTTTTACTAAACCCTGCGCGACGTGCGACATCAAAATCCCCGTCGAATTTATATCGGGCGGGAATTGCACAATCATCAAAAGGATACGCATTCACGTTGACTTGTATACGAGAAAATTTCCAATCGCCAGCGCATCCATTTTTGTTCTTTGAAAACATTCAATCGCTTCATCGGGTTTGCAGACAATCGGTTCGTTCTCGTTAAAGGATGTGTTCAAGACCAGCGGCACGCCTGTCTCTTGTTTGAAGGCGTTGATGATTTTCCAGTACAGCGGCGACGATGCGCGTTCGACGGTCTGCAAACGTCCCGTCCCGTCAATATGTGTCACGGCAGGAATTTCGGCGCGGCGTTCGGGCAGGATGTTGTACACTTTTATCATAAACGGGTCGGGATACTCTTGGTCGAAATAATCGCCTGTATGTTCCAACAAGACGGACGGCGCAAAGGGACGAAATTTTTCGCGGTGCTTGATGCGTGCATTGAGAATATCTTTCATGTCGCCGCGACGCGGGTCGGCGAGAATACTGCGATTGCCCAGCGCACGCGGTCCCCATTCCATCGCACCTTGAAACCAGCCGACAATCTTGCCTTGCGCGATGAGCTTGGCGGTTTCGCGGCATAACGCATCCTCGTCCAAATCTTGATATGTCAAATCATAGCGTTTCAATGTCGCGGTGAGACTGCCGTTCACATAGCGCGGACCTGTGTACGCATCACGCATGACAAAGGTGCGCGGCTTGCCGAGAATTTGATGCTCAATGTAATACGCGACGCCGAGCGCGGTTCCTGCATCGCCGGCGGCGGGCTGAATGAAAATTTCCTTGAACGGTGTTTTCGGGCGAATCTTGCCATTGAATACGCTGTTGAGCGCGACGCCGCCCGCGAGACACAACGTATCGCTGCCCGTTTTGCGGTGCAGCATATTGAGCAGCGCGAATTCCGCTTCCTCTAACATTTCTTGGAGGGAAGCCGTTACGTCCATGTGATATTGCGTGAGCTCGCTGCCCGGTACGCGCGGTTCGCCAAAGACCTCGACAAATTTTTTGGAATACATCGTGCCAAGCACAGGCGAACCGTTATCCCACGTCATCGAAAAACCTTCGTTCAAGGCGAGATAGTCGGTATTGAGTTCAAACGTGCCCTCGCGCTGAATCCGCACAATGTCGCGCATCTTGTCGAGATATTTTGGTTCGCCATAGCCCGCCAGCCCCATCACTTTGCCTTCATCACCATATTTCACAAAGCCCAGCCACTGCGAGACGAGCGTGTAAAAATAGCCGAGCGAATGCGGAAAGTTGATTGCGCCTAGCACATCGAGCCGCGTCCCGCGTCCCATGCCCCACATCGTACTGACGAAATCGCCCATACCGTCAACGGACAAAATCGCGGCGTTCTCGTAGGGCGAAACAAAAAATGCACTCGCCATGTGCGCGCGATGATGCTCGACGTTGTGAAATTGCGTGTTGAGGTTTTGAGGATTGAGCTGTAATGCTTCGGTGAACGCGGTCTTGACATCGCGTACGCGCGCCAGATTGTTGACGCGATCACGCATGTAATCGAAATTTGGACGCTGACGCAGCGCGTACAAAATTTTCTTGTGCAAGTTCGCGCTGGGATTGCGCGAGATGCCTACGTGGTCAAGGTCGTAAGGGGAAATGTTTGCAGCGTTCAGACAAAATTGAATTGCCTGAACTGGAAAGCCCGCCCAATATTTTTGACGATTGAAACGTTCTTCTTCAACGGCGGCGAGCAATTTTCCATCTTGAATCAAACACGCGGACGCGCCGCCGTGATAGGCATTAATCCCAAGAATATACATTAAGCAGTCTCAATGTCCGTTTCGATTAGGTGAAGGATGGAGTAAATCGTCGAGGTTCACATCTACCAACAAGCGAAACCAAAAGGCTTGCAAGAAGTGAAACAAAAATCCTTGCTTGCCATCCAGAAAGCCGAGCCGAAACACATAGCGATAAATAAAATATAGAAAGGGACGCACGTAAAGGGGCAAAGAGTACCAACGTTGCTTTAGCCACATTACGCGTTCATCGGGATTGCCCATTAGCTTGGCGGCAATGGGCGATTGCGCTTGACTCTGCCGTTTCAAAAATTCTTCTTGCGCCAAAAGCCGCGCATAGCGATTGTGTTTATCAATCCAAAAGGAAATGTCGTTCTCTTTCAAGTTTTCTTCAATCAAATCATGTTGCAAATTGCGCGTCGCGCCGTTCACGTAAAAGTGATGGTCCATCAAATCGCGCGCATCCGTCCGCACACAATTTTTACGAAAGAGTTTGAGCAAATATTTGGGATAGTACGTGCCGTGCTTGACCCACTGCCCGCGCCAGATTTGCCGCCGCTTGATGAAAAATCCGTTGACCTCGCGCAGCGTATTGTCACTAGAAAGAAAAATCGCCGCCAGTTCCTGCCGTAACTCTACGGTGATGCGCTGGTCGGCGTCGAGTCCTAGCACCCAATCATAATTTAGCGGTAAATTTTGTAATGCCCAAGTCCACTGCTGCGCGTGCGTTTCAAAGGGATGTGACACAATCTGCGCGCCGTAGCGTTCGGCAATCGCAACAGTTCCATCCTGACTGCCAGAGTCTATCACATAAAGCTCACCAACCCAACTTGCAAGACTCGCGAGACACGGCTCCAAATTTTGTTCTTCATTGAAGGTCAAAACAATTGCCGAAAGCGGGACAGTCCCCGCCGAGTGCGTGAACATTCGATTCGTTATATAGCATGCGCCGTAGTTTGATATAGAGCGAGCAAGGCACGCGTCATTGCCTCGACGGAATATTTTTCCGCGACCAATCTGCGCCCACATTCACCCATTGCGCTGCGCCGCGTTGCTTGGACAACAAGCGTGAGCATCGCGCTTGCTAATGATTCGGCGTTGGGCGAAGCGACCAGCCCCGCGCCGCCTTGCTCAATTTCGCGCGCGACCGCAACGCCGGGCGTAACAATCACCGGCAGACCTGCCGCCATCGCTTCGACAACCGCAAGCCCAAAATTTTCCGAATACGACGGCAGCACGAATACATCTGCCTGCGCCAACAAGTCGCGTTTCGCCTCACCTGTGACAAAGCCCGTCCATGTCACCGCATTGCCTATTCCTAATTCTATTGCTTGTCGTTTGAGCAATTCGACGTATTTAGCATCACCATCGCCTGCGAGAACGAGCTGCGCGGAGGGATATTTTGCGCGCACACGCACAAACGCGGGCAGCAGCAAATCTAATCCTTTGATTGGGTCAAGGCGCGCGAGATAGAGAAAGTGTATTGAACCATTTTTCTGCTTCAGCGTCACAGGCGGTATTTCGACGCCGAGCGGAATAACCACTGAAGGATGCGTAACGCCCAATGCCTCTGCTTCCAATTTTTCTTGCGCGCTCGTATAGTGCATCCACGCGGCATTTGCAATCATTCTTTGCTCGATGAGCGGATACGAAATTTTTTTCAATGCGGCATGATGCTTTTGCATCCCATAACGATTCAATGTACCAAGTGGGCGCAGAATGTACGGCGCATCGGCACGCTTGGCAAAAAACGCAGCGGGCATACCGGCGTAACTAAAGAGCGCGTGAATGTGCAGCACGCCATAATTGTTTACGGAACGACGCAACCATTGGGTAAGCGGCAAAGAAAATTTATAGAACTGCGTTTGGCGCGGAAAAAAGAAATAGGTCGCACCGTCGCGGGTGACTGGTTCGCCGTGCGGCACGTCCAAATGTCCTGCCCCATCATCATTTGTCGTTGCTACATGCACTGTAACGCCCGCTTGTGCTAACCCGCGCACCATTGTTTCGAGCGCAATGCTCGGTCCGCCATGCACACGACTGATAGACGGAATCACGTGAAGAACTTGCAATCAAAATTCGTCCACAGATGACACAGATTTTTAATTTATTCAATCTGTGTCATCTCGGTTCGGAATACGAACCAAGTAATCTGTGGATAGTTCCTGCGATAGAATGTACCTCAAGCCTTGGCGACGAGCAAGGGGTCTAGCGCCGCGACCAAACGCGCTTGGAAATGCGCGGCGGTGAAATTCGATTCATACCGCCGCTGGGCACGCCGCGACCAATTCAGCCATTCGTCATTCGAGGCGAGCAAGCGACATGCGGCATCGGCGAGCGCGCGCGAGTCCGCAGGATTTACCGCGAGACCTGCTTCGGGCGGGTTCACAACCTCACGTCCCGCATCGCAATCGCTGACGAGGCAGGGACGCGCCATCCGCATCGCTTCCAGATACACCAGACCAAACCCTTCGCCGCGACTGGGCATGGCAAGCGCATGACATTCTTGCAGCAATTCCGCTTTGCGCGCCTCGCTGACCTGACCTAAAAAGCGCACCGCTTCACCGAGATGGAGCTCTTGCACGCGTCGTTCCAAGTCGGGGCGCAAATTGCCATCCCCCGCAATCCAGAGCCGCGCGTTGGGAATTTGTTCGCGCACCAAGCGCCATGCGCCAATCAATTCACGATGCCCTTTATAATCTTCACCCCTGTCGAGTCGGCTGAGCATCAAAAAAATCGGCTCTACTGAGGGCAAGAATGGATTCAAGCGCGGCACATCAATGCCCAACGGCGTAATGCTATGTGAAATGGTACGCGCCGCAGGAACAAAATCTAAAAAGCGCAGGTACGTGAAAGTGCTGTTCGCCAGCAGAAGGTTCACGCGCGAAAGCACGCGCTGCGTCAACGCATCTTGGGCGCGCCACGCTTCGATGCCATGCAAGAAAAGAACCACTCGCGCGTGCGGCGCGCGCAGTAGCGGCACTAATTTCAACAGACCCAAATGCCAAACCAGAATTACGCGCGGCTTGACGCGAACGCGCAACAATTTCCAAATCGCTTCCGCTTTGGATTGGGCATGAATCCATTCGCCCTTTGATGGTCGCGCCGCGCCTTTTGCGTAACAGAACAAGGTCGCGCGTTCACCGCGCGCCTTGATTGTTTCATCGAGCGCTTGCCATGCCAAGCGTCCGCTCGCTTCGACTCCGCCAAATTGTCCCGACTGAAGATTGGGGAATAATCCAAAAAGAGATACGGGCGTCATTTTTACGGATGCGGCATCCGCAGCGTCTCAGGTATATGTGGCACAGGTTTTTCCGGTTCCGGTTCTTCTTCAAAAATGCCAACAAAAAACGGTACCAGCACATCATTCACAATCAACGCGGCAACTGCGCCCGCTGCCGCCGTGCCTGCCACATCCACCAACGAACCGCCGGGCTGATTCAGTCCAAGCCCGACCAGATAAAACACAGTAAATTGCCGCACGCGTGCGCGCGACAAATTGTACGCGGCAGCCGAATCGAGCAGCGCGAGCGCCACACCCCACAAAAAGAGTCCAACTACAACGCCGAGCGTACCAAAGTTGAAATAAAATTCTAGCACCTGACCTACACCCACGCTGGTCCCCTCCGCAAAGGGAATTCCCGTCGCATCGGTGACGAGATTGCCACTGCCCGCACGGATGGGTTTGTCGGGCCAAATCGCGCGCGGAATCAATGCAAAGAACGCATCCACCACCGTCGAGCCGAGCCGATAATCTACTTTGTTCTGTTGCAGTTGTTGGACTGCCGCACCGACCAGATAGTTTTGATTCAAACGCTGGTCGAGATAGTTGGCATGACTCGGATTGCTTAGGTCGAACCATTCAAAATCGCTAAAGGTCGTCACCAGCTGCGCCACGCGCTCGCTTGTATCTTCGCCGCCCCAGACTACCTGACGAATTTCGGTGCGGTCACGAAAGTAGGTGACAAAGACCGAGAACCCGACATAGAGAAAAACAACACCCACCACCAGCACTAACCAACGCGGGCGATAAAAACTTGCGAGAAAGGCAAGCCCCGTGAGCAACGCGACTGCGCCGTATCCGAGAAACCCCTGTGCAATAATGGTCATCATCGGCAACGCGCCCAATGCCAAAATCCAGAGCACCAGCGCGAGCCATTTGCGTGTATGCCACGCATGCCACAAGCCGAGACAGATGCCGACGAGCAGCAATTGATTCAGCGCAGAAGTAAGGGCGCTGGCGGAAGGAACGGAACGGAAAAGTGGCGTAATGATGAAATAGCTGAACAAGCCGAGCAGGACATAAAAGCGATGCAGCCATGAATTAAAAATCAACTTGGTCGGTTCGAGTTGGTCTTGGGTTTGAAAACGTCCCGACTGGCGCAGCAGCCACAATGTTCCTACCGCGCCAACACCGAACGCGGCAATGGCATACGTGCTTTGTTCAAACCCCAGCACAATACTATTGGGATTGTAGAATTGATAATCTGGATTGAGATAGAGATATGCGCCCGGCAAGTGAATCAATCCAAGATTGAAAAAATATGCCAGCACCAAGCCTACGCCGAGCGTCGCTTGAGAACGCTGCACAACCAAGAGCGCGACCAACACCGCGCCCCAAATCAACATGCCATACGCAATGGTAAAATCGCCGCCAATAATCATTTCAACTTCCGTTCATTCATCGAGCATCACGCGCAAACGTTCGGCGTAGGTATGCCCGCCCTGCGTAATCCGCGCGTGCGCCTCATCCGCCAACCGCCCGCGTTCCGCCGCGTCATTATATAACCGCTGCGTTTGCTCCACTGCATCGGCGGGGGTTGAAAAATACATCACCGCTTCGCCTTCATCGCCGAAAAATGTGCGATGGTCTAGTGTATCCTCGGTCAAGAGGCAACCGCGCATGGCTGGCACTTCAAAGGTACGCATGACGTGTCCATCCCGATTCGCGCGGCGCACTAGATTCAAACACACCTTTGCACTTGCTACCGCGCAGCGGAGCGTATTCAAATCAGCGTGACCGTATGCTGATGAATGCGTTTCTGCATACTTTTCCCAATAGCCGCCGTACAAGCGAACCTTAAAATTCGCGCGCACCAACGCGGCGAGAAAAGGCACACGGTCATCATCTGCGCCACCCGCAAATAAAACATCGCTTGCAAGCGATGGGTCAGGTGTGCTCTGCGCGGGAAAATGGACACGCGGATTATACGCAAAGGGTAAAAATTGCACACGCGCGCAGCGCATTGCTTTCAAATCGTTTATGTTTGCATGACGCGGCGTAAAAATTGCAGCGTACTGCGGCAGCGCATTGAAAAACCATTCTGCGCGCTGCGACGGGTTCCACGCGTCATCGCTCAAAAAATTGAGTGTGCGAATGTTTTGCGCGGAAATACGCGTCAATGCTTCAGCCGTCAGCGGCGCAAGTCCTGTCGCCAGCAAATGAGTCGGTTGCCAGCGCACACATGCGCGCACGACCTCCGCGCTAAACGCATTCAAACGCGGCGGGCGATGTCCCAAGACACGCCAAGAGAGCCGCCGTACGATTGGCGGAGCGTTGTATGCTGCGCGCGTATCGCAAACGCGCACAGCAATACCGAGCTGCTCTGCCGCGTCGCGGAAATGTCCGCCGAGATGAAAGTCTTGCGGGTCGCCGACAATGAGAAGACGCGGTTCGTTCATGCGCGCCGCACCTGTTCCAACGCGCGGGTAATGCCCTCCGCCGCATGGCGCGTCGAATACCGCTCGGCGCGCTGTTGACATGCCCGCCGCGTGTCTGCGCTTCCACTCCAAGCAACCACGCGATGAATGGTGTGTGCAAGCCCCTTTACATCGTCGGCACAAAAAATTTCGCCCGTTTCGCCCGGCGTCACCAAATCGGGCGCGCAGCCCACGCGGTCGGATACGATGCAGGGTACGCCATGCGCGAGTGCTTCGTTGACGACCAAGCCCCATGTTTCATCGGCGCGGCTCGGCAAGACCAACACATCGGCGGCATGATAAAAACGGCTCAATGCGGTCTGGTTTTGAAACCCCGCAAAGCAGACCTGTACGCGCGGCTCTTGCTCTGCCAGATGCGCCAGCGCGCCGCGCAATTCGCCATCGCCGAGCATCAATAAGGTGATACGCGAACGAACCGCTTGGGGTAATAACTGCACAGCACGAATCAAAAGGTCGGGGGCTTTGCGCGGCGCGAGCTTGCCGGAAAAAAGCAAAACAATTTGGTCAGCGGGAATTTGATATTCTGCGCGCGTTTTTGCGCGCAGCTCTGTTCGCGCGGCGTTGCTCAATTGAAAGGGCGTGGTATTCACGCAGTAGGGCGAAAAAAACAAGCGCGAGTCTGGCACGCCCAATGCGCGAAAATGTTCCTGCGAGCGTTTGCCGACATAGAGCAGTGCCGCACAGCGCGCATAGAGCCATTGCAGCGCGAGGGCACGTGTCTTTTGTTTCAAAACATTGCGCGTGTGCGCGTGGTCGGTGGTCTCGCCGCGAAAAAGGAGCGGATAGCCGCCGCGCCATGCCGTCAAAAACGCGTCCCGGTGGAAACGCGGACTGTAGCCGACGAGCATCACCGCCGCAGGATTCACCGCGCGCAGTGTTTCACCCAATCCCTGTGTCGTCACCGTATTGAATGAACGTCCGCCGCCTTGTGCGACAGTAGATAGAAAATGTGGGGTGTAGCCGGAGAGCAAATCGGTGTCCCAACGAAACTCTACGCCAAATTCCGCATCGGTGTACCCTGACACAGAAAAGTCCGAGCCATAAATCGCCGTGACAGGCATACCCAGCTCTTGCTCCAAGATACGATAGACCGGCGCGTGATATTGAATCGGGTGTGTTTCGATGACGGCGAGGCGGGATTTTTTCATCCGTTCAATAATTTTCCCAACACAGGCGCGAACTGCGTTTCGTAATTCCATTCAGCTTGAATCTTGCGCCGTCCCGCCTCGCCCATTGTTTTGCGCGCGGCAGGATGGTCAAGAAACCATTGCAGCGACTCGGCAATACTCGCGGCATCGTCGGGATGGCAAGCACGCGCAAAACCATTGTCCACAAACATCGCATTCCAGTCCGGCAAATTGGAAACGAGAAAAGGCAAGCCGCACGCCATATAGTCAAACGGTTTGTTCGACGCGCCTGCCATTGTTTGCTCATTCCAACTTTCGGTTGTGCGCGGCATCAACGCAAGCCCGACATTACAATGGCGCGCCTCCAGCAAAAGTCCCGCCCGTGTCGGGACACTGCCGAGAATATTTACGCGCGAGGTAATCCCCAATTCCTCTGCCCTGCTTCGCAGCTCGGCAAAATAATTCGGATGCCCGATAGTTTCATAGCCGAGCACCGTGAGACAAACATTGTCGGGCAAACGCGACAGCGCATCAATGACGGTACAAGGCAATCGCGCAGGCACAACCGAGCCGTGATACAAAACGCGCAATATTGTATCGTCGCGCGTAATCGGCGATGCTGCGGCTTCGGCGCGCAGCGGACAGTTCCACACCGTGAAAATTTTTTCCGATGGGATTTGAAATTCTGCGCGCAAGCGTTCCGCCCGCCGTGCATTCGGCACAACGCATATTTCTGCGCGCGGAAACAAGCGTTGACGCGCCGCCATGCAAAATTTCACAAAAATAGAATTTGGCTCGTCGGGCGCATCGTGTTCGTGATACAGCACCGGCACATGCAGCAGACTGTGCAACGCGAGCGCGACAGGCGCAGATAAAACGTCTGACGCGTAAATCCAATCGGGTCGCCACGAACGTGCGATTTGTAAGGCGCGCAAAAAATAATTGGCGTAATTTGCGCGCTGTCGCCAACCGGACGGAACGCGCGGCAACACTTGGAGCTCTATGTTGGGATGCGCGGCGAACATCAAATTCTGTGCGCCCGTTTCGACGCCGAGCATACGCACGTTACAACCATGTTGCGCCAAGAGCTGTGCGCTATGTTCGAGCGGCGGATAAAGTGCGGGATTGCTATATTGAACATAAAAGATGCGCTTGAGACCCGAATTGACCAACGGCTCTGACATACTCAGGGGACATGCGACGCAGCGAGCGGACGGAAACCCTTCGGATCTTGAGTCACGCGCGCGTACAATGCTTGCAAATCCGCTACCACCGCGTCCATCGAACGCGGCGGTAGCACGCCGGCACGCAACTGTTCGCGCAGCGCGCGGTCGTGTGCCAACGCGCGCAGCGCATCACGCCATGCGGCAACCGAGAACGAAGGGACGAGCAGACCGTTCACGCCGTCTTGAACTTTTTCCGCAATGCCGCCGAGATTCGCACCCAAGACAGGAATGCCCGCCGCAAATGCTTCGAGCACAACCAGCGGTCCGGTTTCCAACCACTGCGAAGGCACGGCAATGACATCGTATTGGCGCAGCAGCGGCACGATGTCGCGATGAGCAACGGGCGGCAAGAGCCGAATGCGTGCATCGCGCGCAACCAGTTCGCGCAGCTGACGCGCAAAGGGCGTGACCGTCTCGCTTTGTTGAATGCCGTAAATATCAAGCGTCAAGGGCACATCCGGCAATTGCGCCATTGCATGTGCGAGTAAATCCATTCCTTTGATGGGTTCGAGGCGTCCGAGCGCGACGACGCGCAGGGTATCGCTGGACGGGCGCGACGATTCATCCCTAGCGGGTTCCGTATCAAAACCCTGCGGCACGAGAGAAATTTTTTCAGGCGGGATTTGATTGTGCAGCAGCAGCTCGCGTGTCCAATCGCACAGCGCGATGATGTGGTCAACATTTGCCAGAAATGCGCGGGTCGCATTATGGCGGAGCTGCACCAAATCACTCATGCGGATCGCTGTCCAAATGCCGCCGCGCTGCGTTGCGGCAAAAGTGCGAAGCGGCTTGGGCGCGTGCCCGACAATATCGGCTGCGAATTTCGGCAAGCCAAGCCCGTGCAAGCGGCAGCGCGTACAGAGGTCGGCGTCAAGAATGCCATCGCACGGCGTTTGTCCCCAACGCATCAAACCGCTACGCACACAACTTACCGTCGGCGTGTGATAGGTCAACACAACGGGAATCCCGCGCGCATGAGCCGCTTGAACCCAACGCACCGAGACTACGCGCGTGAACGCGTGCAAATGAACCACATCTGGCATGTACTGGTCGAGCAGCGCGGCGAATTGTTGCGCGCTCGGCGCGTCACTCCCACCATAAATATCACTCACATCGTAAATCGTTTCGGAAACGGCAATGCGATGCACAGGAATATTGTGATGTTCATACGCTTGACGCGTTTTGCCCGGCGCGACAATCACATTCGCGATGCCGCGCGCTTGCAAGCTTGCCGCGAGCTGTTCGACATAGATTTCGGTCCCCCCCACCGCGTCGGGATAGTAGGTATAGGGTGCGTGGAAAATTAACATTTAATTGTCGCGCGGCACATTGGAATGAATCGGTTCGGGCGGAAGGCGTCCCATGCTTTTGAGCGCGGCGCGTTTAATGTGGCGATATTGACTAGCCAAAGATTCGGCGCGCGGATACCCCAATACGCGCGCGAGCCGAGCAAGTTGTTTTGGTTCGCGCGGAATGTAATGCGGCTCCCATTCCGATAAAGCGCGATACGCGTGCCAAAAGGTCGCGCGGTCTATTGCATAACTCATGCGCGCAATGTTGCCATAGACTTGGAGCAATGCGTCACGACGTTCGGGCGTGATTCCACCGTGCGCTTCCCACCACGCGCGCACTTGATTTGCATTTTGCAAATTGTCTTGAACAAACAGAACGCGATTGCGCGAAATTTGTGTCGAATGCACCCGATAGAGACACGCTACACCGGGCAAATACGTGAATGCCTTGCTCCGCAGCGCGCAATCCAAGACGAACCGCGCATCTTGCAAAAGGGGCAGCGTATCGTTAAAGCAAATTTCACTGGTGCGCTCGCGTGTAAAAAGATATGCGGCAATAGGTTCCCAAAAACCTTTGAACAGTTCATATTCCGGCGCATCCTGCATTTGTCGGGCTACAACCTGCGCCGGAGCAAAAATTCCATCGCTCGCGGGTGCAAGATATTGCCAATCGCTATAGACAACCTCTGCGCCAGTGCGTTCCAAGTGCGCCACTTGATTTTGCAATTTATGCGGCAATAAGAGGTCATCCGCATCGAGAAATTGAAGATACGTTCCGCACGCGCGTTTCAATCCGAGATTGCGCGCGCGGCTCGCGCCGCCATTCGCTGTACGAATGAGCTCGGCTTGCGGAAACTCGCGCGCAACAATCTCTGCGCTCGCATCGGTCGAGCCGTCATCAACCACGATGAGCTGAAGCGTGATGCCGGTTTGTGTCACCACGCTCGTCAGTGTTTCGCGCAGCCATAGCGCGGCGTTATAACACGGCACAATGACCGAAACTTGCGGATTGTTCACGGCACGCTCAACCATCGTCGGCGTAATGAGAACGGCAGAATGAGTCGGACGATGAGACGCCGCGCGTTGGGCGAAAAAATGGCAGGCGGAAAACGCGTGAGCGCACTCCCGAACGCCGACCAGCCCGCGCGCGAATCGTTTTGCTGGACGCGCTCCAATCCGTACTTACACGCTTCCAACGCTTGGATTCTTTGCAAACCCAACCAAATTTGTACGCGTTCCACAAACCCGCACGCTTTCCAATAACGGCGCGTGACTTGTTCAACTGCGCGCAAAGCGGGCTGCCCGGCCTCTTGTCCTTTTGCGGCGGAATGAATTCGCATCAAACTGATACGCTGCGGAATGTAATGCAGCGCGTACTGTTGGCGCAAACGCAAAAACAAATCCAAGTCCATCATGTAGCGCAGCGAAACATCTAGCCCTCCCACGCGCTCGAACGCACTGCGCGAAAAAAAGACACTCGGCTGCGGCAAATATTTGTCCGCGTAATAATGCAAAAGGTCGTCGAACGAATAGGACGCCGCCCGCGCATTAAAGAGTTCGCGCGAACCGTCGGCATCGATGAACGCGCTATCACCTGTGAGAAATTCGCAATCGGGATGTTCCATAAAATAGGCGGCGACAGTTTGCAGTGCGTTTGGCAGCAAAACATCATCGGCGTTGAGCCAACCAAAAATTTTTCCCGTCGCCCGCGCAAAGCCGCGATTCAACGCATCGGCTTGCCCCGCATCGTGTTCGCTCGTCCAATACGCGAACTGCTCTGCATATTTTTTCAAGATTTCAACACTGCCATCCGTACTGCCGCCGTCTATCACAATATATTCGAGATTCGGATAATTTTGTGACAAAACGGATTGAATGGCAGCTTCTAAAAATGCGCCCTGATTGTACGAAGGCGTGACGATGCTAATACGCGGCAACTCGCTCATGCCTTGAACCGCGCTTTGGTTTTCCGATACCGCACGGCGATTTTTTCCGCGTTGCGATAACCGAAGACACGCGTGAGCCATTTCAAACTGGTCGGCTCGGACGGAGTGAACGTGGGATTCACCGCATACAACCACTGCACGGTGCGCTCGAACGCGGCGGGATCCGCTTCGGCGAGTTGGCGCGCGCCGTCAAAATACAATTCGCTCAAGAACGCGGCGCGCGTCGGCGTCAACGCATTTTGCGCGCGCCACTGTGCTTCGACCAAACGCGCATTGCGTAAGCACCCTTCGACAAATGCGCGCGGATCTTGGCGCGAAAGCGAATCGCGGCGTTGGCGATACCAAAACAGCGGCTGTCCGACGCGTACGCCGCGCAGCGCGCCGCCTTGCATCACCATTCGCAGCAAAATATCTACGTCTTCAATCAAGCGATATTCTTCTCGAAATCCCTGAACATTTTCGAGCCATGTACGCCGCTGCAATTGCGCGCCCGTATGAACAAGATTGTCGGGGCGAATGAGGTCGAACAGCGCATCCTTACCAACATACGGTTCGACCCACGGCGTTTGCTGTGTCCAGCCATGCGGTGTCTCGATGAGCCGTCCCCATTCCGAAAATACAACGGCAACCTGCGCGGGCAAATTCGCGGCGAAAGGTGCTTGCGTTGCAATTTTGTGTGGTTCGACGACATCATCGGCATCGAGAAATTGAATCCATTCGCCCCGCGCCGCGCGCCATCCCACATTCCGCGCGGCGCTTGGTCCACACGAAGGCGTGTACAAAAAGGTGTGTGTAATATCGCTCTGCGCGAGCACGTCCTCTGCCACCGCGACGGTTGCATCCGTCGAACCATCATCCACAAGAATAATTTCCAGCAGCTCATGGGGGTAGGTCTGCGCTTGAACACTTGGCAGGGTCTCGGCAATCCATTGCTCCGCATTGCGCGCGGGAATGACGACGCTCACACGCGGCAAACTCATGGCGTGCTTGGCTCCCGCGTCGCAAGAAAATTTCGCATCAAATTACTATGTCGTTCATCTGACGCGCCCAATACGTGATAGACATAGCTCGCTGCGCGCAAACATTCTTGCAGCGCGGCATTCGTTGGCTGCCCCGTCTCGTCAATACGGTCTTCAAACAAAATAGCGCGCACTTGCTTTGAGACAAGTAAAACAGGCGCGCCTTGCAAGACCAAATGCTCCGCGCCTTCTACATCCAGCTTGATTATGGTCGGCGTTAATATCGGATGCTCCGCAAGAAATTCATCGGCGCGGCGCATGGAAACGCGCACCTGTCCCACCGGCTCAATTTTCCCCGCCACAATGGAAGTCATGCCCGTATTTGACTCGGCTGCCTGATGCAGCGTCACCTCACCGCGCACATCGCCGAGCGCGCTCGGTACGAGCTCCACATTGGTTAATTGATTGAAAGCAATATTTTCGCGTAACCGCTTAAAGGAACGCGGGTCTGGTTCAAACGCGACAACTTGGCGGCAGCGCGGCGCGGCGACGAGGGTCAGCGCGCCGATATTCGCCCCGACATCCCAAAAAATATCATTCGGTTGCAAGTTGCACTTGAGCCATTCGACCAATGCGCGTTCGTAATAGCTGTGAAAAAAAATTTCCTGCTGAACATAGTCGCGCAGGCAAAGCTTGATTCCTAACTGTTGGTCGTACTGCACCCAGACACGCGGCTTTTCAAACCAACGCCAATAATGCCCGACCAAATAATTTTTAAGCGGATGACGCGCGTGCTGCAAATACCAGCGGAGAGCTTGACCGGGCAAGAGCCGTAGATTTTTCGTTCCTGATTTATTCAATTGTGTAATCAAAGGCGACAATGCCGCGAATCGAGGCGCGATAGGGGACGAAATCCGTGTCGGGTTTGCTGACCACATCGAGCGTTACCACATCGTACATGACGCGATGCACGTCGTTGCTGCGAATCGAAAGCCCGATGCGGTATTCACCTTCGACGAGGGGGAGCGTGCTAAGGTTCGCGCAGAGATGCAAATTGTCTTTGCCGTTCAGCTTGTGCTGATGGTTCGGCTGACGGAAATCCAAAACGCCCACGCGCCGATTCATCGGGTCGTGAATGAGGACAGCGAGCTCATCGAATCGCTGCGCCGCAGTACTGGCGAGTTCAATTTCAAATTCCGCCGGACTGCCGCTCGCTACGGGATTGGGGACAAAGCCAAAGCGGACGAGCTGGGTGCGTTCGTTCAATGCAATCGGATGGTCGAGCTCGCTGTTGGCGAAAAATTTAGACTCGGCGAGATAGGCATTGATTTCATCATTAACCGCGCCGATACCTTTGACCTGTCCATTGCCGAGACGAATCGCGCGCTGGCACAAAATTTGAATCGAAGTGAGGTCGTGGGTCACAAACAAAACGGTGCGCCCTTCACGCGCCACATCGCCCATTTTGCCAAGACATTTTTTTTGAAACATCGCATCGCCAACCGCAAGCACTTCATCTATCAATAAAATTTCCGGCTCCAAATGCGCCGCCACCGCAAACGCAAGCCGCACCGTCATGCCACTCGAATAGCGTTTGACGGGCGTATCAATAAATTGCTCGACTTCGGCGAACGCCACAATCTCGTCAAATTTTTTCGAGATTTCGGCGCGCTTCATGCCCAAGATTGCGCCGTTCAAAAAGATATTTTCGCGTCCCGTCAGTTCGGGATGAAAGCCCGTGCCGACTTCCAAGAGCGAACCGACGCGTCCATAAATTTCGGCGCGTCCGCGCGTGGGTTTGGTAATGCGCGAGAGAATTTTGAGCAGCGTACTTTTGCCCGCGCCGTTGCGCCCGATAATCCCAACCGCTTCGCCGTGCGGAATGTCAAAGGTCACATCGCGCAAAGCCCAAATGTGTTCGGGGTCGTCCGCAGGACTGCCCGCGCGCATACGGCTGACCCACGCCGCGCCATTTTGAAAAGGACGTTTGATACCCGACGCGATTTGGTCAATCAACAAGCCATGCGGCTGCACCCGCGCGCCGATAGTATATTGCTTGCCTAAATTTTGTACACGTAAAGCAACGTTCGTCATTAGACGCTAGTCACTAGACGCTAGTTGCTAGTCGCTAGTGGATGACTAACGACTAGGGTCTAGCGACTAGCGACTATACAACATCCGCAAAAGTTTCTTCCATGCGATGAAAATAAATCAAGCCCGTGATGCCGATGAGCAAAACAATCAGCACGGAGAGCAAAACTAAAACGCCCGGCTGCCATGTCGTGCCGAGCAACGCCCAGCGAAACCCTTCGATGACGCCGACCAATGGATTCAATCCATAGAGCCACTGCCACTGCGCGGGAATGAGTGTGCTGGAATATGCAACGGGCGACGCATAGAGCCACACTTGGATCACAAAAGGAATAATGTAGCTCACATCGCGGTAGCGCACATTCAACGCCGAGAGCCACAGACCGATGCCCAGCGCGGCGGCAAGCGCGAGCAAAATCAAAAATGGCAACGCGAGCATACGCCATGTCGGAGCGATACCATAAAACACCATCAGCGCGAGCAGAATGAGAAACGAAAAACCAAAATCAACTAACGAACTCGCCATCGCGGAGAGCGGAATGAGTACGCGCGGAAAATAGACTTTGCTCAAAAGCTGCGGACTGGCGACCAAGCTCGTCGTGGCGCGCGTCAATGCGCCCGAAAAAAGATTCCACGGCAAGAGCGCGGTAAAGGTAAAGATGGGATAAGGGATTCCGTCAGAAGGCAATTTCGCAAGTTGTCCAAAGACGATGCTGAAAATCACCATCGCGGTCAGCGGCTGCAAAATCGCCCACGCCGCGCCCAGCACGGTTTGGCGATAGCGTACTTTTAAATCGCGCCACGTCAGGAACAGCAGTAGCTCGCGGTATTCCCAAATTTCGCCTAACTTTAAATTGAACAGCGGCGTTTCGGGAACAATGACCAAATGCGGAACTTGCGTTTGAGGTAAAGTTACTTGCTCAAAAGGTGCTTGTGAAAGTACGTCCATACAATCCGTTTCAAATAAATATTATTGCGCGACCCATGCTTGCAAAACCATGAGCGCCCAGGCGCGTGACCAATGCGCTTGTCCTTGTTCAAACGCGCGCATGACGGGTTGGACGCCGCGCGGGTCTAACAAACCGCTGGCATCGGGCGCAAACTGGACAAAATAATTTTGCAGCTCGCTGTGTAACCAGCGTTCCCATGGGAAAGAAAAGCCGCGCTTGCCGCGCCGTTCCCGCACAAGCGGCGGCAGTAAATCATACACCGCGTTTCGCAGCAGCGATTTTGGTTCGGCTGCACTATCGCTTGCGCCATTCTGTTTTACGGAATCGGGCAGCGGCAGAATTTGTTCGACGAGCAAGTGGTCGAGCAACGGGACGCGGACTTCTAACGAATGCGACATGCTCATCACGTCAATATCGCGCAGCAATTGATTGGGTGTGTAACTGGAAAGCTCGGCGCGGCTCGTCCACGCGTACGAGGCGTTACGCGGCGCACTTCCAGCACGCGAGGCAATATATTCCACCGCATCGAATTGCCCGCCCGCTTGCCAAATATCCGCAGGCACGAGCCACTTTACTTCTTCGGGCGAATACAGTCCACGATAGACGAGATAGACAGATTCGGGCGTCGCGGGCTGCGTCAACGCTGCTTGCATTTTGGCATAACGCGACGACGCGGGCGCGATGGCTAAGGCAGTGCGCGCAACGGCGGTTGCCGCGCGGGTCTTTTGCAAAATTCGCAATTGATTCAACACGCGGCGCGGCGTAAAACGACGGATAGCCGCCAAACAATTCGTCGCCGCCTGTGCCGGAAAGGGCAACGGTCAAACCTGCTTGCCGCGCGGTCTGCGACACAAAATAGCTATTGACGCCATCAATGCTGGGCTGGTCCATTGCCCATAACATACGCGGCAGCTCGCGCTTGACATCTTCGGATGTGATACGTCGTTCAAAATGTTCCGCGCCAACCTGCTCTGCCACCGCCCGCGCGAAGGGGGCTTCGCTGTATTCGGCTTCATCAAACACAATCGAACAGGTTCGTAATACGCCGTTCGTCGCTTGGCGCATCAGCGCGACCATCGCGCTCGAATCGAGTCCGCCGCTTAGAAATGCGCCCAGCGGCACATCGCTCACCAATTGCGATTTTACCGCATCCAACAATGTCGCTCGCGTTTGCTCTACCACATCGCGCGGCGCGGGACATTCTTGCGTGGGCAAACTCCAATAGCGCGTCAGGCGCGTTTCCAGCGTGGCAAGGTCGCAATTCAATAACGACGCAGGTTCGAGGATGCGAACATCGCGGTAGATGGTGCGCGGCGAAGGAATGGAACCCAATTCCAAGTAGCCGACGACAGCAGTTGGGTCTAATTCGCGTGCGATTAAGCCCGACGCGCGTAACGCTTTCAATTCCGACGCGAAAAGCAATCCTTTGTCTGTTTCGGCGTAATACAATGGCTTGACACCGAGGTGGTCGCGCGCTAGCAAGATGCGCCCGCGTCCATCGTAAAATACCAATGCAAAGATGCCGCGCAAGCGCGGAATGATTGCTTCGCCCCATGCTTGATAGCCGCGCAAAATTACTTCGGTGTCGCTGGTCGAGCGAAAGGTATAACCTGCGCGTTCTAGTTCTGTCCGCAGCGCATCGGCATTGTAAATCTCGCCGTTGTATGTGAGCGCGATGGGCGCGTCGGGGGTTTCCATCGGCATCCGTCCCAACGGCGAAACATCACGAATCGCCAACCGCCGATTCACCAATGCAACGCGTCCATCCGACGCGAAAAATTCCCCCGCGTCGTCGGGACCACGATGCGTCATCGCGTCATTCATTGCGCGAGCTCGCTCACGCAAATTATCCAGCGTGACATTTGGCTTTAAAACAATTCCGGCAATTCCACACATGAGACAAGTAGGCGCGCTCCGCCCATGTGCCATCCAAGACCTGACAGGGTCTCTTGCGACAAACAACGTCGCTAACCTGTCAGGTCTTGGATGGCACAACAGCGTATAGCGTACCCAGAATCCGCGTACATGCAACTGGGAAAAATAAATTCCCCGTCTCGAAATTCGAGGCGGGGATGTTGGCGACACTATTCGAGGATTTGGTCCGGGTCGGTGATGGGGTCGTCTATCGCGTCGGATGGCGGTGCGGGCAAGCGTACGGGTGGCGGTGGAGGCGGCGTCAAGCTGCGTACGACTTCGGGCGCGCGTTCGTGTCCATTGGTTGATGATGCGGGTGAGCCATTCTTGCCATTGGTGGAACCGTTCGTGCGCTCTGCCGGTTTCTTGCCCTTTTTCGAACCTTTGCCGTAATAGTAATAGTAACGGTAATAGCCGCCGCGCCGACTGGTCATGCGATTCAACACGACGCCGAGAATTTTGACTTGACTCCGCATCAACGTTTCGGTGACGCGCTGCGCGACTTGGCTGCGCGTCTTGCCGCTATCTACAACGAGAATTGCACCCGAGCAGCGCGATGCCAAAATGTTCGCGTCGGCAACGGCGAGCAGTGGCGGCGAATCAATCACGACCATATCCGATTGCATCCGCAGGTCGAGCAGAATTTCATTCATCCGCTTGGAATCCAAAATCTCGGCGGGGTTCGGCGGCGTCTCGCCTGAAAGCAATAAGCGCAATCCCGGCACTTCGGTCTCTTGCAGCACGTCATCCAATTTCAAACCATCTTCCAAAAAGAGTGACGAGAGTCCAATTTGATTGTCCGCCCCAAAAATGCGCTGTACACCGGGGCGACGCAAATCCGCATCTACCAACACCACGCGCTTGCCCGATTGCGCGATGGCGGTGGCGAGATTCGCGGCGGTGGTCGTTTTGCCTTCGCTCGGATTCGCACTCGTCACCAAAAGCGCACTACCCGGACTCGCAATGCCCGCGTAGCGTAAATTCGTACGCAAGATACGATAGTCCTCTGCGGTCGGTGAACGCGGCTGGCGTGCAGTGACAAGTGCGTCAGTAGGATTGTGGACAGGACTAATACGAGCGATGCTGCCAATCGTGGTGAGTTTCAAAACGCGCTGCACATCTTCCGAAGTCTTGATGGTGTCATCTAAATATTCAAGCAAGAGGACAACGCCGATAGCAAAGACGAAGCCCGCTGCCGCTGCGAGGGCAACGTTTTGCGGAATGTTGGGACTAATCGGCGCGCCGGGCAATGGCGCAGCTGCAATGATGGTCAAAAATTTTCCTGCGGCTGCATTCAACAGCGTGCCCATTTGCAAATACGTTTGCTGCCAGCCCTGAATTTTGGTTTGCAGCGCGGTGATGCGGTCGTTGAGGTCGTCGAGTTTGCTCTGGTCAGTTTCAAGTGCAGCTTCTTGATTCAATGACGCGAGGGTTTTTTGCCCCGTGACGATTTGGTCTTGCATCATCGCTTGCTGGTCGGTGATAAAGCTGCGCTGCGCGTCGGCGGCTTGCTGCTGTTGACTGACAGGACTTTGTAACAGAATCTGATGCGCGATTTCGTTGGCGATGGCTTGCGCTTGCTGCGGTGAACGCGCGGTTGCGGCAATGTGAATCGTTTGCCCGCCGGTCGGTGCGGTTGCGGAAACATTGAAATAGAGCGACTGCCAAGGTCCGTCCCAATTGATAGCTGCTGCGGCAGCTTGCAGCACGGAGGGCTGCGTGGCGAGGAGTGAATACGCGGCGGCGAGATTGTTTGAAACGTAAATATCGTTGACGGTGGGATTGGGGTTTTGCTGCTCCTGTCCAACGAGAAGAATCGCTTCGCTGCGATAGGTCGGCGGAATCGTGAGACTGTATAAATAACTGCCCGCAGCGGCAAGTCCGGCGATTAGAATAATCAGCCAGCCCCATTTACGCGCCAAGGCAAAATAATGCCAGAGATCCAAGCTACACCTTTTTCTTGATTTGTGGGTCTAGACCAAGGGAGGAGTTTGATTGTATATGCACATGGCGTTTTGTCGAAATTCGCCTTCCAAACTCAACACAGTACATCACAATTTGGGAGCAGAGTGCGATGTTGGCGATGTGCGATGTGGTTTCCCGAAGGGAAACGATTCATCGCCTACAGCGCAAATCTTGCTTACCTTCTGCTTGTCAGGTAAGGGAGATTTTGGCGAGTTTTTAGTTATTTTTTGAATATGAAGGTAAGCAAATTTTGATATAAGCTAGCTTACCTCAGCGAGCGTTCGGGCGCAAATCCATTCGGGATATGATTTGAATTGTATTGCGATTCCGCGCGTCCATCGCCTATTGCCAGACAATGCGGGCTGAGGCAGACTCTTTTGTAAGGTGCAGGAATTTGGTTCAGCATAGAACATATGTTCTCATCTTTCAAGAGCAGTTGCATTAAAAATTTTGCACAGTCCGCAAGGACAACCTCACTTGCCCAATAACTGTTTGGCGTGCGCGACGACGTTATCGGCGGTAAACCCGAATTTCTCAAACAATACTTGATAGGGCGCGGATGCGCCATAGCTATCTTGTCCCAGTACCGCGCCCTCATCGCCGACATATTTGCACCAACCTTGCGACACGCCTGCTTCGACTGCCAAACGCTTCTTGATGGCGGGCGGCAGAACCGAGTCGCGGTACTCTTTCGGTTGGTCATCAAACATATCCCAGCTCGGCATGGAGACAACGCGCGCTTGGATTCCTTGCTCCGCCAATTTCTTTTGTGCATCTACAATCAGCGACACTTCCGAACCCGTTGCAATCAAAATAATATCGGGCTTGCCGTTTGGCGCGTCTTTCAAGACATACGCGCCTTTTTGCAAACCATCGGCAGAAGCATACTCGGTGCGGTCGAGTATTGGCACGCTTTGGCGAGTGAATACGAGCGCAACGGGTTTTTTGGAACGCATTGCTGCGCGCCATGCTTCGGCAACTTCATTTGCATCGCAGGGACGAATGAGCGAGAGGTGCGGAATTGCGCGCACTGCGGCGAGCTGCTCGACGGGCTGATGGGTCGGACCATCTTCGCCGAGCGCGATGCTGTCGTGCGTGAAAACAAAAATCACGTGGATATGACTCAGCGCAGCGAGACGAATGGCCGGACGCATGTAATCGGAAAAGGTAAAGAACGTCGCGGTGAAGGGAATGATGCCGCCGTGCAGTGCCATGCCATTCGCCGATGAACCCATCGCATGTTCGCGCACGCCGAAATGAATGTTGCGCCCCGCATAACTCCAACCGCCGCCGACCGAACCCTGCATATCGCCATGCGCGTCGGAAGCGGGTTCAAAATCGCCCATGCCTTTCAAGGCAGTCATGGTCGAAGGATTCAAGTCCGCATCGCCGCCGATGAGGTTCGGCACATGTTTGGCAATTGCGTTCATTACTTGCCCACCGGCGACGCGTGTGGAAAGCCCTTTCGGTTCGACATTGAATTTTGGAATGTCGGCATCCCAATTCGCAGGGAGCTCGCCTTTCATAATCATTGAAAATTCTTTGGCGAGCTCAGGAAATTCTGTCGCGTATGCGTCAAATTTTTTATTCCATTCCGCTTCTTTTTGCGCGCCCTCATCTAACGCTTCGCGGAAATGTTCCAACGCTTGACCGGGAATGTAAAACGTGGGTTCTTCGGGAAAGCCCAACGCTTTTTTCGTGAGCTTGACTTCATCCACGCCCAGCGGTGAGCCGTGCGCTTCAAAGGTATCTTGCTTATTCGGCGAACCAAAACCAATATGCGTACGAACAATGATAAGCGAGGGACGGTCGGTATCGGCGCGCGCATTTTCAATACACGCTTGAATCGCGGCAATATCGTTTCCATCTTCGACACGCTGCACCTGCCAATCGTACGCTTCAAAGCGCGTTTGCACATCTTCGGTAAAGGTCAGATGGGTAGATGACGCCAAAGAAATTTTATTGTCATCATACATATAAATCATCTTGCCGAGCTTTAAATGTCCCGCCAGCGATGCCGCTTCGGACGAGACGCCTTCCATCAAATCGCCGTCGGTGACAATTTCGTACGTAAAGTGATTGACGATTTCGTGACCGGGGCGATTGTAGCGCGCGGCGAGGTACGCTTCGGCAATGGCAAAGCCAACGCCATTCGCAAAACCCTGTCCCAGCGGTCCTGTCGTTGCTTCAACGCCCGGAGTAAGTCCGTATTCAGGATGCCCCGGCGTGATGCTGCCCCACTGTCGGAAACTTTTGATTTCATCCAACGATACGGCATAGCCCGTGAGATGCAACAAACTATAAAGCAGCATCGAACCATGTCCGCCCGAAAGAATAAAGCGGTCGCGGTTAATCCATTTCGGATTCGCGGGGTTGTGATTTAGAAAATGTGTCCACAATACATACGCCATCGGCGCGGCATCCAGTGGCAGACCGGGATGACCGCTGTTGGCTTTTTGTACCGCATCAATCGAAAGCGCGCGAATGGTATTAATTGAAAGTTGGTCGAGTTCAGAAATAGTTGACATGAAATTATCCTCTATGTAATAGAACGTATGCAAAACTCAATACATTATACTGCGGTTGTAAAATTTATCTCACGGATCCAATCCTTGTCTCCGCCGGACGCCGCGCGGTATTTACCGTTTGCTTCGCAGATAACGAGCACTGTGAGCTTGCCCAGTAGATCCCGCCCATGATGAGGACATTTACAACATAAAATTTGCCTGCGTTGATGAATTTGCGAAAGGTGCGTTCGGACGCGTGCAGGTCGGTGGCGAAAAAGATGCGCGTGCGTTTTTGAGGAGGGGATTTTTTGAAGAGGAAGGACATCCTATAGATGTAGTTTTTTTTTGCTATTTGTACGCTGCGCGGCAGTCAGCACCGCTTTTGTGCTCTTGGTCTGATTTGCTTTTGTAATCGGGTTTACGACGTCCCACACTGCTTCGGGGTGCTTGGCGGCTACCTGTAACAATACGCGGGCTGCACCTTTGGGGGTGCGGCGTCCTTGCTCCCAATTTTGCAGCGTTGCCGTGCTAATTCCAAGTAAGGATGCGAACTGTGCTTGGGAAAGGTTATAGTTTTCGCGAATGCGTTTGATATTTGGGACTTGGATGATTGTTTTGCGCGCGGGTGGCATTTCACCGCGCAAAATTGCACCGCCTTCGCGGACACTCGATACCAATTCGTTGAACAATTCTTCTCTCATGGCTAACTCTCCTCAATAATGTGCCTGAGTATCTTGAGCTGCTGCGCCGTCAAGTCTTCGCGCTCATTCTTGCTGTAAATGTAGAGTAATAAAATTTGAGCTTCTGAAACAGCCCAATAGTAGATGATTCGCGCTCCGCCGCGTTTGCCTTTACCCTGTACCGCTCATCTCACTTTGCGTAATCCGCCGCTGCGAGGAATGAGTTTTCCGATGTCCGGTTGATAAATCAGAATGTTTTCGAGTGCTTCCGGTTTATGCTCTGAAAGCAACTCTTGGATGCGGCGTAAAAAGACGGAGGTTTCAATAAAGACCATGTAATGAGTCCAATTGTGCGTAACCCCTTACTAATATACGCCATTGGCGTATAGATGTCAACGGCTGTATGTAATTACTCTGCGACTTTATAAGCGCGTTGCAACCCCTTCCGCGCTTTGCTATAATCATCGCCAAGCATTCGTCAACTGTCGTCCGTCCCTTTTATGGATTCCACCCTCCCTATCGCCCTCGCCCATATTCCCATGTGGCGCGACCGTACCGGTATCCAGACCTCGATTCTCTCTGGCGGCATCAGCAATCAAAATTATCGCGTGGATGTTGGCGGCGAATCCTTTGTGTTGAGAATTGTCAGCGCAAAAACAGAATTGCTAGGCGTGAATCGGCAGTATGAGTACGCGGCGAACCAAGCGGCGGCGTCCATTGGCATCGCGCCCGAAGTGATTTATTTCGACCCGGCGGGGTATCTGGTCACGCGCTTTTTACACGCGCGCCCGATTCCGCCCGAAGAAATGCGCGAGCCGACGACGCTCTATGAAATTGCGGATACTGTAAAACGGATTCATTCGCTGCCGCTCTTTCCCGGTAAATTTTCGGCGTTCCAAGTCGTGCGCGACTATGATGCATTGGCGCGTAAGCATGGTGTCAATACCTTTCCCGAAAATTACGCGTGGCTGCGCGAGCGTATGGACGAAATCGAAACCGCGCTGCAAGCGACAATCGCCGAGTATCCCAACGTTCCATGTCACAATGATTTATTGAACGGCAATTTTCTGCGTGACGAGAAAAATATTTACATCATTGATTGGGAATATGGTGGGGTGGGCAACCGTTTTTTTGACCTTGCGAATTTTTCATCGCATCACGAGCTGAATGACGATGAGATTTATGAATTGCTTGCTGCGTATTTTGGTGAAGAAACCGAAAGCCAATTCGCGCATCTCCAGCTGATGCAAGCCATGTCTGATTTCCGCGAAGCGATGTGGGGCGTCGTCCAGCAAGGACTCTCCGACCTCGATTTCGATTATCGCAGCTACGCCACGCAATTTTTCGACAAACTCACCGCGCGATTAAGCGACCCGCGCTATCCTCAATATCTGAAAGAGATTTATGATTGATGATTTGCGATTTATGATTTTTCGAGCGCGGTTCTTTCGCAGAAATCCAAAATCATAAATCATCAATCTGAAATCAACATGCCTCCTCTCCCTTCTCGCGCCCGCGTCGTCATCATTGGCGGCGGCGTTGGCGGCTCTAGCATCGCGTATCATTTAACCCAGATGGGCTGGCGCGATGTTGTTGTCCTCGAACGCAGCGAGCTCACCAGCGGCTCAACCTTTCATTCGGCGGGACTCGTTGGGCAATTGCGAACGTCCAGCAATCTGACCAAGATGATTCGCTACAGCACGGATTTGTACCGCCGCTTGAAATATGAAACAGGTGTTGACCCCGGCTGGCGCGAAGTGGGCAGCTTGCGGCTCGCGTCATCGCCCGAACGATTAGAAGAATTAAAACATCTCGTCGCCGTTTCACGCTCGTTCGGTTTGCCGCTCGAGCTCATCAGCGCACGAGAGGCACAAAATTTATTTCCGTTGATGACTACCGACGGGGTTGAAGGGGCAGTCTATCTCCCTACTGATGGTTATATTGACCCAACGGGTTTGACGATGGCACTCGTCGCGGGTGCGAAAGCGCGTGGCGCGCAATTTTGTACGCATACGCGCGTGACAAGTATTACCTTAAAACATTCGCGCGTTCATGCGGTCGTCACTGACCAAGGGACGATTGAAACCGAAATCGTCGTCAACGCGGCAGGACAATGGGCAAAGGAAATTGGTACGCTGCTGCGTTCCGAAAACGGCGAGCCGATGCCGTTGAATTTCCCTATTATCTCAATGGCGCATTTGTATCTCATTACCAAGCCAATGGGCATTACGCAAACGCTGCCAACGATGCGCGACCCCGATTTGCTAGTCTATTTCCGTGAAGAAGTGGGCGGATTGATTATGGGGGGGTACGAGCGACAACCTGCGGCATGGGCACTCGATGGTATTCCGCAAGATTTCAACGGCAAACTTTTGCCACCCGATTGGGAACGTTTTGCGCCATTGCTGGAAAATGCGGTGCGCCGCGTGCCGGAGATTGAAAACGCGCAAGTGAATTTATTGCTGAATGGTCCCGAAGGCTTTACACCCGACGCCGAATATCTTTTAGGTCCGACACCAATTCACGGTTTCTGGATTGCCGCCGCGTTTTGCGCGCATGGTCTGGCAGGCGCAGGCGGCATTGGCAAGGCGATGGCGGAATGGATTATCGAGGGGCATCCCGAATGGGATTTGTGGCGGCTCGATGTGCGGCGCTTTGGCGCGAACTATGCGAGTCAAAATTACGTACTCGAACGCACGATTGAAACGTACGGCAAATATTATGACATCCATTATCCGAATGAGGAACGCCAATCCGCGCGTCCGCTGCGTCTCTCGCCTGCCTACAATCGCTTGCGCGAGCTCGGCGCATCGTTCGGCGAAAAAACGGGCTGGGAGCGTCCGAATTTCTTTAAAAGCAATACAGAGATTAGAGATTGGAGATTAGAGACTGAATCCCAGTCCTCCAATCTCCAATCAACTAATCTCTCTTTTTCTCCGCGCGGCTGGGCACGGCATCATTGGTCGGCGGCGATTGGCGTCGAGCATCTTGCTACGCGGGAGCGCGCGTGCTTGTTTGATGAAACATCATTCAGCAAAATTCATGTCACAGGTTCGGGCGCGCTCAATCATTTGCAATATCTTTGTGACAACGATATTGACAAACCGCTTGGCAGTGTGATTTATACGCAGATGCTGAATCCGCGCGGCGGCATCGAATGTGATTTTACTGTTACGCGCCTCGCGCATGATAAATTTCAAATCATCACCGGCACGGCATTCGGCGCGCACGACCTTTCCTACATGCAACTGCATCTCTCCGACGCGCCGAGCCGCGCGAATGTGCAGCTCGAAGATGTCACATCACAGTTCGCGTGTTTCGGTTTGTGGGGACCGCGCGCCCGCGATATTTTGTTGCGTGTCAGCCGCGCCGATGTGTCCAATACGGCATTTCCGTACATGACTAGCCAGCGAATCGCGATTGGCGACGTGCCAGTGCTTGCGGTGCGTGTTACGTATGTCGGCGAACTCGGTTGGGAATTTTATTGTCCGATGGAATATGGACAGGCGTTATGGGATACGCTGTGGAACGCGGGACAAGAATTTGGAATGTTGGCGGGCGGCTATCGCGCGATTGATACGCTGCGGCTCGAAAAGGGCTATCGCTATTGGAGCAGCGACATTGGTCCCGATTACACGCCGTACGAAGCGGGATTAGGATTCGCCGTGAAATTGAACAAAGGTGATTTCATCGGGCGCGATGCGTTGGTCAAACAAAAAGCGCAAGGCATCCGACGAAAGCTCTGCTGCCTCACGCTTGCTGACCCAACCGCGATTGCCATCGGCAATGAACCTGTGCGCCACAATGACCGCGTGGTTGGTTGGATTACATCGGGCGGCTATGGCTTTGCAGTGGAAAAAAGTATCGCCTACACATATTTGCCGATTGGGTTGGCAAATGTCGGAACTGCGCTTGATGTGGAAATGATTGGCGAACGGATTCCCGCTGTTGTTGCCGCCGAACCGTTGTGGGACCCGAAAGGCGAGAGGATTAAAGCGTAATTTAGTGCAGAGGAAATATATACATCTCTGCGTTCTCTGCGCTCTCTGCGTTGTAATTAGTCTTTCGCCACCATACTTGTTTGCTGAACAGCTAAAGCCAACCCCGCCGTCGCCCACAAAAAAATCTCCGCTTTAAAGCCCCAATAAATCGTATCGAATAACCCGTGTGTAATAATCACAGTGAACGCGGCGAGTATCCCCATCGCTAACGTATGCGATAGCGCGTTCTCGTTTTGGCGATATGCCTGCCATGCCGTGCGAATCGCAAGCACCAAGATTCCCAGAAACGCGAGAAGCCCAATCCAGCCCACGTCTACCGCAATTTCCAAAAACAAGTTGTGCGCGTGCGAGTTGGTGAAGACATATTCGTTCGGTGGAACGCCCAAGACGGGTTTGCCATATATCGCAAACCCATTCACCCCGTTGCCAAGCAAAGGTGCGTGTAACGAGAGCCGCAATGCCTCGTTCCAAATTTCTGTGCGGTCACTGAGCGAGATGACTTGATGCTCGGCGTTGTCGCCCGTACCAATACTGATTGGCTCGCCGAACGAAGCATTGAGAAACAATCCCGCGAGCAAAACAATTGGCACGAGCGGCAAGACCCAACGGCGATACAGCGTGGCGTACACCACCAAGCCCATCAAGACCGCCAACCACGCGCCGCGCGATTGCAAAAGTACGAGCATGAAGCTCAAGGGGACGAGTGCTAGCGCGCCGATGATGTTCCAAGGTCGCCTGCGCGCAATAATCAAACATATCGCCAATGGCACTGCCGCTTCCAACGCGCCCGCAACATTGTTCACATTCGACGGACGCGCTAGCAACGGCACAGAATTTGTCAGTTGAAGCAAGCTGAATTTGTCCGCGCCCGACCAATCTGCCCCAAACGGCGCGCCTAACGCGAATAGCACTCCGAGCAAGACTGTGATGCCAACTGCAACCAGAACACGCTCTGGTGTATCCGAACGGTCAGCAATCGTTATTAAAACTGCGATGCCCGCGAGCAAGTGACTCGCCACCATCCACGCAATATCGGGCGCGGGCGTAAAAAAGAGCGCGATGGCAAAGAGAATGAGAAATACGAGCAAGAAGGGATTGATGGCTAATTTGGGAAAAGGAGTGCCACGCGCCGCCCAGCGTAAACCACACAATGCCAACACGCCAAGCATTCCGACCACCGATAGCCGACTTGGAAAAATCAAGAGCGCGACGATAAGAAATACAAATGGCAGCGCGAGCTGATACGCCTGCGCCGCAAACGCGCGACGCGGCGGGGTGAGTGACTGCGCTTGGGTTTGCGTGACATTCAAAAATTCTTGACTCATCGTATCAAGTGAAAGTTAGACGTGTATGCATAGTTGTAGTAAGGAATTTATTCGTTCCCCTTGCGCCATAGCTAAAATCACAGACTGATAGATTCGCCGAGTCCTACGAATGAATTCGTTACTACGCGGCAAATGAATAGTACAAAATCCCAAAATATTCGTGCAACGCCAGATTAATCGCTTCCCAATTCTGCGGGTCGGGAATCAAATCGCTCCACTCGATGCTATCGTGCGTATAAAAATCTACGGGATAGGGAATCGCGTTGAGACCTGCCCGTTTGAACACCAACATCGCACGCGGCATGTGATACGCGGATGTGACCAACGCAAAGGGTGCATCGCCTACAAGCGGTCCGACATTTTTTGGATGCTCAATGGTACTGTTGGAGTTGGCTTCGCTGATGATTTTCAAATCAGGCGTGAGCGTTTTTGCCAAGTCCTCCATCGTACTTGCAGTTTTTACATTTTCGTTCGATTGCCCCGCCGAACCGGAAAAAATGATTTCGCAATTTGGGGCGAGCCGCTGACACAATTCGAGACTCGCAAGAAAGCGAAAGGTCGAAGCGTGCGGTAACGCGACCGACGCGAGTTCCCACACTGGCGGATAACCACCGCCCGTCAACACGACGACGGTATGTACATTCGCTTTCTGCAAATCGGCGATGTACGGTTGTTCATATGCGTTTTCGAGCGGACCCATGATAAGCCGCGCGGCGACACTTGTTCCCGAAAACCAAAACGCGGCGAGCAGAATCACCGCGACAATGAGGTGGCGGCGCGAACCGCGCGCGAAAAGCAAAAGAACAATCGCGGTCAGCAGCCAGAGCAAGACCGCGCTATTCAGTAGAACATTGTTGGCGAAATCGGATAGCACAGAGTTCTGATAGTATATAACAACACAAATAAAAAAGAGCGAGCGCTGCAATTGCAGCGTTCGCTCTCAGATACATAATCAACCTTAAGGCTCTCTTATGCTAACGGCAAGCTCATTGTAAATGTACTGCCTTCGCCCTTGACGCTTTTCACTTGAACACAGCCGCCCAATTTTTCTGCAATCACGCGCACGAGCTTTAGCCCGATGCCCAGCCCATTGTAGCGACGCGCCCGCCGCAGGTCGCCCTGAAAGAATGGCTCGAAAATTTGCGCTTGCTGTTCCGGTGGAATCCCAATGCCTTCGTCTTGCACCGAGAGGCGGCACATCGCTCCCTCGCGCTCGGCGCGCACCCGAATCGTTCCGCCGGGCAATGAAAATTTGCACGCATTCGCAACCAAATGGTCGAGCGCGCGAAACAGCATCTCGCGGTCTGCCTGCACGTATGCCACGTCATCCAGCTCGCTCACAAAGGTCAAATATTTTTCTTCCAATTCCGCGCGGCGCGCTTCTTTAACCTGTGCAATGACAGTGCGGAGGGACAGCCGTTCGGAAATGACCCGCCATGAATCCGTTTCGAGCTGCTCAAGCAGCAGCAGGTCATCCAGCCGCCCCTTTAAGGTCAGGGCTTGCTGGACGACCAGATTCAACTCGTCACGGTCCACTTCCGTTACACGTTCTTGCCACAGGCGCAAGTAGGCAAGAATAAAGGTCAGTGGACTGCCCAGCTCATGTCCCAACAGCATGAGCAATTTCTGATTGACCTCACGCAGCGGTGTGCTATCGTCCAGAGGGACCTCCGGCTCGGCAAAGCGCATTGGGGGTGCAAGTAATAAGGCTGACACGGGAGTAAAGGATTCGTAGTACATGCGCTAGCGGGTTGACCAGCGCGGCAAATGCGGCAGGGTTTCCGGTTCGTCGGCTTCGTTAAAAAAGCGATGGTGCAGTTCACCGGCAAATTGTTCTAATGAATCGCCGCGGATGGACATGATTTCTTCAATTTCCTCACCGCTGAGAGGAAAGGATTGCAAAATACGCCGACGGGAGCCGTTCAGCAACGCTTTACGAAAGCTCGTGTCCGTCAATGCGGTACCGATAAGTACTTGGAGAGATGATGCTTGCACAAATGCCTCCTCAAGCTGAGGGTGATTTCACCGGGACCCGTACCGGGACACCGAGAGCATGACTAATCAATTGAAACATACCGAGCGCAATCACCGCATCGCCCAGACTAAAAACACTTGGAATGGGGAAAGGCGGTGGAATTACAAAAATGTCCGAAAGCAGCCAAAACCGCGTCTCGGCAATGGTGAGTAAAACATCTTTCGAACTTAGAACCAGCGTACCTGAAGCCGTGCTGCTGACCAGACGCCCATGCCCGGCGGCTACTAATGCATCATAGGTAATCGGCATATATCCCCCGTTGGCGAAAATGACAAGCGTGTTCGCCAACAGACCGATTCCTACAAGCCACATTCCCGGCAACTGCCGATTGCGCCATACAAAGAGGGCGAGCAAGCCATACGTCAATGCCAACACCACCGCATGTACTGTTCGATCCAGTGCGAGCAGCAGGTTGGTATAGACTAAAATGACTTGAATCAAGAGCGCGACCAGCGCAAGCCAGTAGCTTTGCAGTGGCAGGGACTTGAGCTGCGATAGTTGTCCCCCTCGCAGCAGTCCCAATGCCACTGCCAGAGCAAACGCGAATAACAGGATCATCAGTGGGGATCCGAAGTATCGAAGCGTGGGCTTAGCAATTACCCATGCACAACGGCGCACCAGCAGCAATCACAAACGCGGCAAGCGCAGTCAAAATAAGGACGACACGAACGAGATTGGAATTGAACAGAGCGGAAAGACGATTTTGTTCCATGATGGAACCCCCTTTGGTTGTATTGGCATCAAGAACGGTTGAGTGTATCGTTCCTTGTGCCTGAATCTTGTGGAGCGGACCGGTTGCTCCGTAAACTTTCAAGGTTATATCACATCAGTACTGACAAAACACTGACAGAAACTAACAAATCGCTAACATGCAACCAAATTGCAATAAAAAAGCGAGCCAAGTCGTTGCTTGGCTCGCTTTTGGGGAAAATCAAGTTATAAACCCGCAGAAAATCTAGTCGGCGGTGAGGCGGCGAAATAAGGCAATTGTTTCAGGCATGGGGGGAACACCCAATTCTGCGCGCAGTCGCGCGGCACATTGCTCATATACCTGCATTGCCGCCGGACGATTGCCCGTTGCAAGATGCAATCCAATCAGCTCACGGTACGTTTCTTCGTGCAGCGGCTCATGTTGCAACAGCAATTGGTACACTTGCTCTGCTCGCACGAAATTGCCCAGCTCTTGCCATGCGCGCGCCAATTCGCCCAAGGCGTTCAAATATCGCTCGCGTAGTTGCTCGCGGCGCGGCGCGCACCAGTCCGAATAAAATTCGTCCAGATAATTTCCGCGATAGAGCTCGATAGCATTTTCCAACGATTCAATCTTGGCGGACAGGTCAGGCTCGAATTGCGCGGTTTCGAGGCGCATTTCAAATTCCGTCGCATCCATCCACACGACCGCTTCGGGATTCAATTCATACAACCCATTACGAAAGACGAGGATTTCGGGGTAGAGCGCGCGCCGAATGCGATAGACGCTCGAATGGAATAGGTCATTCGCCTGCCCGTGCGAAAGATGCGACCAGATTTGGTCAATGACCTGCTCTTTGCGCCAGCCTTGGCGGTGAGTAGCAAAAAAGTAAAACAACTCCTTGGTGGTCGAGGTCTGCCAAACATTCTTTTGAATCGGCGCGCCATCCATCAGCACACGCGCTTCACCCAACGCATAGATTTCGAGATGCGACCACGTCGTTTCCAAAACGGGAATCGAAACGGCAACGGCGGCGGGATGGAGTTTCAACGCATCCAATACACGACGGAAATAGAGCGTGCCGATATGTCGCTTGATGGCTTGCTCCAACGCCTCGCGCATCCCTGCCGCATCGCTGAGCAAGAATTGAACTTCGTCCAAACTCTTGCCAAGCTCGGCGAGTTTGCGGAGGTACGTCAATGCATCGGCTGGCTGTTTGCGCTGCCACGCCGCGCGTGCGAGCAAAAGATAGGCACGCCCCGTCTCGCGTTTGGCTTGCCCTTGCTCCAAAAGTGGTAAGGCGTGTTCCAAATGGCGCGTTGCCGTCTCGTTTTCATTTTGCGTGACACGGAGCGCACCCAACGCCAACTGCACCAACGCCATTTCATAATCCGAATGGTGCATCGTCGCGGCTTGCAACGCGGTTTGAAGCACTTGTTCGGCGGTTGCCAAATCCCCACTAATCCGCCAGACCTCCGCAACAGCGACGCGGGTAAAGGTGATAAGGATATTCTCGCGAATTTTTTCTGCGAGCGTATCTGCTTCGCCATAGACTTGCAGCGCTTCGGTGAGTTTGCCTTGGTCACGGTAAACGTCGCCCAAGCTTGCCAAGATATAACCCTCGACGCGCAAGTGTCCCGATTTCCGCGCTTGCTCCAGCGCATCCAACAATAAATTACTCGCGTCTTCCAACTCGCCTTGATAGGCGTGCATGAGAGCAAGCGCGTTGAGGGCATTCGCAAGCTTGGCAGGATTTTCCAGACGCTGATAGTGTCGCCGTGCCAATTCCAAGTGGGCTTGCGCGCGCGTGCGGTCGCCGATGGTAATGTACGCGCTGCCCAAATCGGTTTCGGCTTCTGATTGCAGATAGCGATTGTTGGCAATTTCGTACAGCGCGGAGGCACGTTCGAGGAGGGGAATTGAGCCAGCCCAATCGCCTTGCTGCGTATGCACAACGCCCATGGTGCGATACGCCGACGCATGTAAAAGATATTCGTGACGCGGCAGCATTGCAATTGCGCTCTCACATTGTTGAACGGCTAGAGTTGCATCCTTTTGAAAGGGCGCCGACTCAATCAATGTGCGCGCTAGATTCAAAGTATCGCCAAGCCGCTCAAATTCAAAGCGCGTCCGTTCAAAGATTTTTTGAGCTTGTTCCAGCGCGCCGGCATGGGCGGTGAGAATTGCGTGCAAGAGCAAGAGGAGCGGCGCGCTCTGAAGAATCGGCTCGGGCAACGCGTCAAGCCATCGCCGCAGTGTCGTCCAGCGACCCAATTGATAATATTCGTCTTGGACAATTTGGATGAGCCGCGCAGCGTGTTCCGGTTGCTCTGCCGCGAACCAATGTTCGATGGCTTGGTCCAATTGCCCGCGTCGTTCATAGACTGTTGCCGCCCGCGCTTCCAATTCCAAATAGCGCGCGGGCTGCGTTTGGCGCAGGCGCGCTTGGAGAAATTCGCGGAACAATGGGTGATAGCGATAGCCTTGGTCGCCGATGCGCGTAATAAACAGGTTGCGCTTTTCGGCGAGCTGCAAGAGCGATAACGCGTCACTGCGACTGAGCAGCTCATTGCACAAGCTCAGCTCCATCTGCGGCAGCAACGAAGTCTCTAACAGAAAATGTTGTAGCTCGTGCGGCTGCTCGGCAAGCACTTCGGCGGCGAGATATTCAAAGAGCTGGCTGCCCGGTCCGTAGCCTTTGACCCATTCTTGAAATAATCCGCGCCAAAGGGTCGGCGTTGTAAGGACGATGCCCGCAATCCATCCTTCGGACTGTGCGGCGAGGTCGTTCGCTACGGCAGGCGTAATCTCCAGACTGTAGTTGTGCTGCATCAACGCGCGGATTTCGTCCGGCGTAAAGCGGAGGTCAGGGACGCCCAACCCCGCCACCTGCTGCCGCGCGGTTAAGCGCGTCAAGGTCAATTGCGAGGGAACGGTACGACTGGCAATAATGATGTGCGCGTTTTCGGGCAGGTGCGCGAGCAAGCGGTCGAGCAGTTGATTGACGGGCGCGCTGGTTTCGACGAGCTGATAATCGTCTAGCACAATGACAAAGAACGAATCAATCTGTTCGTGAATGTCCGTGACGAGCGCGCCAATCACCGCGTCGAGGGGTCGCTTTTGCTCGTAATTGCGTAACAGCCCCGCCGTGCGTCCGCCAAAATTCGGAAAGCGGCGTTGAATAGACGCGACGAGATATTCGAGAAAAACTTGGGGGTCTTGGTCGCCTTCGTCCAGACTGTACCAACAGACCGGCAATTCCGTGTCATTGGCGAAATCTACAACCAGACTGGTCTTGCCGTACCCTGCCGATGCGGAGACGAGCAAGAGCTTGCGTTCAATGTACTCGTGTACAAAGTCCAACAAACGCGGACGCCGGAGAATATCGGCGCGCCGAGTGGGGACGATAATTTTCGTGACGAGGAGGTTAGAATCCACGAATGTGTTGTGCGGTGTGGAGCGCTCCCAAGCAAGCGGCAGCTCCACTAAAACAGTGCTAATTCGATTTAGTATTATAAACCAACAAAATTTTTCCTCATAATGTTTTAACCCACGCGCGGGGAAATTGTCATCGAATTGTCAGAATAAAGCCCTGTCATTTCGAGCTGTGAGTACGCGGCAAGCGGATTGCGCAAATTACTGAAATCGCTTTTGTATTACTTCTGCCACGCGCATCCCTGCGTGTCCGTCCCATAGCGGCGGGCGCGGCACGGTGACGATGGAACTGTTTAAAATTTGCATCGCTGCATCTACAATTTTCTCCGCGCGGTTGCCGACCAACTGATTCGTCCCCAATTCAATTGTCACCGGGCGTTCGGTGTTGTCGCGGAGCGTCAAGCATGGCACGCCGAGCGCAGTCGTTTCTTCTTGCACGCCACCCGAATCGGTCAAGGCGAGTCGCGCCTTTGCCATTAATCCCAAAAAATCTAGATAGCCCAATGGCTCAGTCAACAAAATGTGCGCGCTCGCCGATAATTCTTGCAAGCGCGCCCGCGTGCGTGGATGTACGGGAAAAATCAGCGGCAAGCGTTCACTGACTTGAACCAACCCGCGCATAATTTCTTCGAGGTCTTGTGCATCGTCTACGTTCGAGGGGCGATGCAGCGTTACGATGCCGTACTCGCCTGCGTGTAAGCCAAATTCTTTCCATGGTTCGCGCGCTAACGCGGCAGGCAAATGCGCGTCGAGCGAATCAATCATGCAGTTGCCTACAAAAAAAATCCGCTCCCGCGCGATGCCTTCGCGGAGCAGATTTTCGTCCGCACTTGCTTCCGTTGTAAATAATAAGTCAGAGAGTTGGTCGGTGAGGATGCGGTTGATTTCTTCCGGCATTGTGCGGTCAAACGAACGGAGTCCCGCTTCGACATGTGCGATGGGAATATGCAGTTTCGCCGCGACCAGTGCTGCCGCCAACGTGGAATTGACATCGCCCGCGATGACGAGAAGTGAGGGTTTTATTTCTTCTAGCGCGGGTTCGAGTGCCATCATCACGCGCGCGGTTTGCGTGGCGTGTGTGCCAGAGCCAACGCCGAGGTCGAGCGCGGGGCGCGGCAAGCGGAGCTCGTCAAAAAAAATACGGGACATTACTGCGTCGTAATGTTGTCCCGTATGAATTAACGTTTGCGCTAGACTGCACGCTTCCAACCCTTGTACGACTGGAGCCATTTTGATAAAGTTGGGGCGTGCCCCGACAATGCAACAAATCACGCTGTTCGAGGAACGATGACGTGCTTTAACAAGGGGGTTGGGAATTGCACCGGAGCAATATCGTAGAACGAGGATTTTGCCATATCCGTCAAGTGTCGTTCCATGTACTCGATAAAGCGGTCCACAATCACGCTGCGGTCAAAATGGGCTTCGGCGGCGCGTCGTCCGTTTTGCCCCAAACGCTTTCGCAGTTCAGGATTTGTTGCGAGCGTATCCAACGCGTTGCGTAAACCTTGCACGTCGCCCGGCGCGATGACTAGACCCGCGTCGTGCTTTTTCACGATCTCTGCTGCTTCGCCGCTTGCGACCAAAAGAATCGGCGCGCCTGATGCCATCGCTTCATAAATTTTCGACGGTACAGCACCGGGAATAAAATCTTTTAACGTCACAATCGCAATATCAGCAGACGCAACCCACATGGGCATCGCTTGTGCGGGCTTCGGGTCGAGGAAATGGACATGCTCCAAATTCGCTGCGGCGGCGCGCTGCATCAAATCTTGTTTTGTCGGACCATCGCCCATCAAGAAAATTTCTGCGGACGATGAGCCACCGTCCAATTCTGCCGCGTGCAAAATTTGTTCCAACCCTTGCGCGAGTCCATGCAAGCCGGCGTAGAGCGCAATGGGGCGCGTCGGGTCTGAAACGTAGGAGTTGAAATGTCCGTTCTTGAAACTCGGATTGAACTGCGTGGTGTTCACACCATTAGAAAATAAATAGGTGCGCGTATTGGGAAAGCGCGCCTTGATATTTTGCAAAATGGACGAGGATTGTCCACTGACGAGCCATGCGTTGTCATAGCACATTGCTTCGAGCTTTTCGCTCATGTCGAGTGCCATGCCCGGGCCGACCATGCCGAGCCGTACCGCCGATTCGGGCCACAAATCGGAGACGTTAAAAATGAGACGCGCGTTTTTGATGCGAGCGAGTGCCATGCCGGTCAAGCCAAGAAACAGAGGTGGCGATTCGGTAATGACGTAATCACAAGCGGGTGCTTTTGCCAAGCCCGCAATAAAAGAGGACGCCATGAACGACGAATAGTTGAGCATGCGCTTTGCCATGCCCGCGCTCTGCGTGGGATAAATATAGGAGCGAACGACGCGCACGCCATCCATCTCGTCCACGCGAAACCATCCGCCATAGCCATCGAAAATTTCGCCCATTGGATAATTGGGCATTGCTGTAAGAACCGTTATTTGATGTCCGCGTGCGCTCAAGCGTTCGACGAGTTGATACAGCCGACGCTGAGGCGCGCCAATTTCAGGGGGGTAGTACTGTGTTAGTAGTGTGACGCGCATTCTCTATTCGATTCCTGTCTGGGGAGGAACGCCGCATTGCCACCCTCAACAAAACGAGGACTGTGGCGAGGCAGCTATGTCGTTCGACGATAAAACGATTCGTTTTTAACGGGGTCGGAGAGCGGAGAAAATCGGGTCCGGCGATTTGCGCTGAATCAACCGACTAGGAACTTGGTACTATTATATCCATTTTTTCCCAAGATAGGAAATTGGTACTAGGACCCACTTGCTCGTTGGGTAGAAGCAAAAAATTTGTGAATGGGCGTTCTGTTTCAAAATCCGCGTCCGCCATGCGAAACACCCCATCACGCGAGATACCGAACACGGCATAGTTATACTCGTGTAACGCGGCAATGGTTTCGGCGTTTCCATGTTCGCGCGTCAAGATTTCACACACGGCGGTTGGTCG
>JADMIO011374048.1_pt1 | contig 58310 bp, 34 predicted proteins | sample 8958161 | NCBI WGS metagenome assembly JADMIO01 (sample SAMN16585339, study PRJNA669376) | soil metagenome | isolation source: Crop rotation soil | place: USA: Cullars Rotation, Alabama | collected 2011
ACCGAGAAATTGACCTGGAACTCCAGAAATTTGATAATGAAGCGTAATCTTTTTTATCAATGATGTTTTCTCGAGTGGATCAGGCGTGTGATGGAGAAAAAAATCGAAAAAAAAAACTTTTCCAAAACGTGGTTGGATCTCCATGGATTCACCCATATGATTCAACATATTACCTTTCGTTATCAAACGTACTTTGTATTCTAACGCATTACGAACAGAAGAAAAGCATTTGCGTCATAAATCTATATAAAGAGACGCGATTTTTTTGCTTGAACATTATTTTCCTCATCACTATTGCTAAAGCAGATAGTAAATAAAATGTTAAATTTATCGATGGTTCTGCTTCTCGTATGCATTGGTCTGACGATCTATTACCTTTTTCTATTACGACGACGTTATCAATACTTTAGTCGACGCGGTATTCCCACACCACCTTTTCGTTTCTTCTTTGGCCATCTTAAAACGTTGTGGAGTAGTGCATTATTCCATCGTCAGCTGGAAAGTTGGACGCAACAATATGGAAAGATATATGGAATTTATCAAGGAACTGTTCCTACGTTTGTTGTTAGCGATCCTGATTTTATTCATGCAGTCTTCGTCAAACAATTTGTCAGTTTTCATGGACGAAGGGACGTTTTAGAACTTAATCGATTTAACGTCTTCTCATCACTGGGTGTACAATGGCGACGGCAACGTCATGTGATAAGTCCAACATTCTCTGCAGCCAAGCTAAAAATGATGAGTCCTCTTATCAATGGATGTATTAGTAATGTTATTGAAAAATTAGCCGATCATGTAACCAATGATAGTGAATTTAATATCTACGTATACTATAAGCGAATGACAATGGACGTCATATGTAAGTATATCTTCACGTCTTCCTCTCCTTCAAGACAAAGGTAGAGGATAGTTGAGATTGCTTTCTAGTCGACGAATTTCAGGTTTTTTTCTGCCTTGGATTTCTATCAGACCATGGCCAAGAATATTGCTTTACATGTAATAGTTCGTGAAATCTTGCCATCTCTTTAAATGTAAAATCGAACGTGTACCTCGAATGCTATCAAATAATAAATCACAAATCGTAGAAAAATGTCTTGATAGTTCATCACTCATTTTTGAACGGGTTTTGCAGTCATTGTTAGAATTGGTGTTTACACCAAGGATCATACTTCGTTTCTCTTTGTAACAAAATAAAAAAATAAAAGATTTTTCAAATATTTTCATTTCAAGGCAGAGAAAAAACGAAAACTTTGTAAGCGAGGAGAGCATCCTCATTGCTATCATTTCTGTCATTGTTTAGGTCGATGTGCATTTGGAATCGATACTGATTTACAAAACAATCCAAATAATATGTATCTCAAGAAACTGGAGGAGTTCTTTGCTCTTAATTTTAGGGCGGATATTTTTTTCAGATTTGCTCAACTTGTACCTGAGATAGGAAGTATTATTGGGAAAATCGTTTTTGGCATCAGTACCGCAGGAGCGTTCATCAATATGCATTTTCTACCCTTGATATCAAAGAGACAGTTGTATGAAGAACCAGATATATGGCTTCTCAAGCGACTGCACCCAATTATCGAGCAGCGACAGCAGACCTCTACCTCACGAGTCGATGTTCTGCAACTAATGTTACAAGTGATGACCGAAGAAGCAATTAATGTAAGTAACATCTATCAGACTTAAAAAACATTTTCGTCGCTAGAGATTTACTTTGGGTCTATTAGCAGCCTTGAAAATTCTCAGTAATGTACCAATAATTCGAACGAGTACAAAAAAATTGACATTGTCAGATCTTGTATGATTGAATAGGTTCACGATATTTCTGATAAGTAATTTGTAAAAGAAATTTTAAGTAGAAAATTTAAAAAATACAGATTGCTTTGAAACATAGAAAACAGCTATTCTCAGAACGATTAAACTACTACCAACACTCAGCTTTTGAAAATATTCTATTCGTACTTGATGTAGAGAACTGAGTACAATGAGATGTACGAGCGTGTTTACATCATTGTTAAAACTTTAGAATGACAGAGAAAACAACAGGAAAACTTTTATTACGGGCTGTAAGAAAAACTGCTGTGAAAAATAAAAAGTTATCAATTTCCGCTGGAGGGATTGAAGATAGTTAGAAGTCTATTATAAATAGATTTCTCTTCTAGGATGAAGTGCAGGACAGCAATAAGACAAACTATCGGCTAACTCGAAAAGAAGTTATCAGTAACATCTTTATCTTCATGGCAGCAGGATATGAAACAACATCAGCTGCTTTGGCCTTTGCAACGTATGAACTTGCCAGACATCCAGAAGTTCTCCAGAAACTTCAGGCTGAAATTGATCAACTCCCATTAGACAATGATGATCGGTCCGACGAGGGACCGGAAAAATATCCCGATTATGATATAGTCGCACAGATGCCTTATATGAACATGTTCATTTCCGAGGTCCTCAGAATGTATCCTATTGCAAATGCATTGATTCAAAGACGTGCCTCCGAAGATGCAGTTGTGCAAGGAATTCAAATTGAACAAGGTAACTAAAGATTTTTTTGGTACGAAAGACTTTGATCTTTTTTTCTTAATCGTCAGAACATCGATAAGAATCATATCATAATCTCCAGAGCTTTCCTTTTTTGAATTTTAACATGCGTTCTGAAAAAACTTTTGTTGATCTATGACAGTTGTATATGAACTTATGAACATGTCTGTGTGCGGAAAATCAAAACCGAAAAGGCAAGTTACCTCTGGTTTTTGTATCGACTCCATGATAATTTTTTATCAGAAATAGCTTCTGAAATGACATGTCTTTTTATCTTTTTAAGGTACTATAGTGTATGCTGATGTCTATTCAGTCCATTACAATCGTGAACTTTGGGGTCCTGAAGATCCGTACGTCTTCTTTCCTGAGCGTCATCAAATAAAACGTCATCCGATGGCTTACCTACCGTTCGGAGCGGGACCACGGCAGTGTATTGGCATGCGCTTTGCATTGATCGAGGTGAAGATTCTACTAGTGCGACTGCTTCGCAAGTATTCGATCTTGCCCGGTGAACATCTCGAAAGCAAATTCAACATCCAAGACTGGTCAATCATAGTACCGGAACAAGTTTGGATCAAACTGGTAGAAAGAAGTGCTTGAGAAATAATCATACAAATAGTTAGAAATCTAAAACTTTACTTTTCTTTTTGAATAAATATGAAAGAAATATTATGCATGCCTCAAGTAGGGATGGCACATAGGGCAGCTTATTTTTTTAGTGTTAAGCGATTTTCACAGTAGTTTTGCACATTCGGCCCGATACTTTATTGCCATTTTGTAAATCTTAAATTTGCTATAATTATACCCCCAAGACCGTTTCTTGGTATTACTCATAAACCTAGTTATAACGAATGCATCAATACGTTACTAGTTACTTGTAACTAGTAACTTATTTTTGTATTCTTTATATCGATACTGCGTTCATGCACAATATGAAGAAAAGGTCTTGGGAGCATAAGTATAGCAAAAGGTAAGATCTACAAAATGGGAATAAAGTGTCTGGCCGAATGTGCAAAACTACTGTGAAAATCGCTTAACACTAACAAAAAATAAGTTACTCTATGCGCCACTCCTAGCCTCAAGAAAGGTTGATCTTCAACGTGTTCATAATGGTTTTGTTGATCTTTTGTCTCTTCTATGTAAGAAATTACTTCAAACTTTGAATTCACTGATTCTCTCTAGAAAAATCGGTATAACTAATGAGAAAATTGCTTCTAATTTTCTCATCTTTCTATTTTTTAGAAAGACATTATGATATTAATTTAGAAACTTGTGACACATTTATCGAAAAAGAACATGTTTCAAATAGTTTTTGTTTATTCCAGATCGTTTTTAAATAGACGTTTTCGAAAGACAATAACAATCTTCTGTCATCATGGGCTTTGACTCCATGATTTTTTTTTTTCATTTTCAGAATCTGTTTTTTCAAATTCTGTGTTACATAGCACTTAGGGAGCAAAATGGAATGAAATCGGACCCGAACGGTTTTCGTCAAAAACCCTTCACACGCAACCCGTCGTTTGAAAAACCCTTCCTAAGCATTACTTCTCGGGCACTTATTTTCACTATATTTTTGTTTCGGTATTGATTTTATTGAAAGGACAGCTTGTATGAAATGGTGATTGCTGATTCCTGATATTTTGATATCGACTTGTACTAAAGAAAATGCCTACTACACTCTTTCATCAAGTAATATGATAGCACGAAGTGTTTCTGTTGGAGAAGAGTTTTTCTGAACCTTTTTTGTCTGAGGTGTTGTTTGGTTCTGGCAGATGTTCGACTTTAAAAAGCGGTCTTTTAAGTGTTTGTATGGAATTTAGAATATGTGTCCGCTTACGTCTTATTTTTCACTTTTAGTTTACTGAGTGGTTTTCTGTGTTGGAGAAATCTCTCATTTGATGCGCTCTAAGCGCTGTGGTGCTTGTGGTGGATCATTTGGATGTCAGGGTTCGTTGGTATATTTTGGAAAAGATTTTTATATTAGGGGATTTATGCTGTGGATGCTTCGTACACGCTTTGTTTAGTAATGGAAAGGGGTGCGCGTAGTTTCTTGATATTTGCTCTTCCGGTAGTTGCAAAGTAACTAATGTTGTCGCTGGGTTCTATTTTCTCGGTTTTGTCACATATAAATTATCTGTATTTAGAGTGCTATGCGTTGATGCTATTCTTATGGAAGAACCAGAAGATAATGATATGGCAGTTTATACATTCTGAACGCACTCGGATCGCGTAATGCGTATTGGTCAAGTTCCTTGCTGTAGCATTTAATCTCATTGCACCGATTGTGTAGCTGCAGTGAATGAAACTCTTCCATAGAACAGAGCGGCTAAGCGCAGGTTTTCTGTTTTTCGTTGGATTTTCTTCATTGACTTTTTCTTTTACTTATATTTTGATTACACCATTTGGATGTTTTGTTGTATCGTTTTTTGTTCGTGATCGGCTGCTTCTCGTTAATTCAGCTGTCTTTTGCGCGATCTTATAGCATCGCGGTGACGAATACTATTACTTCGCCCAAGTGATCGTTCGCCTTTTTTCAGGCTTTCTTCTTTTATCACCTTCTCAATGTGCTAACATGGTGTAACTAATGTATTCTCAGTCACCCTGTCTAAGTCTGTAACAATAGTAGCACTTTTTGATTGAGCGGATTCTCAAACAAGTTAATCACGGAAATGTTCAGTTTCTTCACTTACCTATAGAATTCAATCAGAGCCAATAAGTAAAACATCCTGACGCGACCTCGCGTATGTACAGACCCTTCGTATATTTCCATTAGAAGGAACGTCCAGCATGACTTACATCGAGGGGTCTGTAGGTGTCACTGATAAAAATCTTTGTAAAAGAGTGAAAGTCATAAATCTTATCTGGAAACTACGAGTTTCACTCTGCTAGCGAGGACAAACTACAGCCTGTGACACAAGCGTTTCTGTCAGCCCCTCCTTATATCGGCAAAATACGCCAGAATCCAAACTCTATAATGATAAATAAAAGTTTTTTTCCAGTTTTCTCGCATAGGTATTACCACTCTGGTTTTTTCACCAACGGCTCGATCCATAAATACTTCGGATCATGAGCCTGCAGAACGTTCAATTCCTTATCAGTGATTCGAACCGACTTTGCTACGGGTATCATGAACCATTACTTTTCAGCAGTGACGCATTTTTTCCATTAGCCGTTATATTTCTACTCCATTCTGATAGATCAAGTATCCTTTTACCCATCTGTCCGTGCTCCATTGTGGAATCTTATACCGCCGATCATCAAGAGTATCCGAAGCGAACTAACACAGAGAAACCATTTCAGAAAAATTACACAATCATGAAAGCTTAAAGGGATTTTAGAAAATCCTTCCGTATAATCTCATACCACCACACGTTTCAAGCGTGGATTCAGAAATTCCTCTACCGCGCCCGTATGACTATAAATACCTAAAGAGATAACAACACACTCAACTACGCCATTGTGTAACAATAAATCTTCTAGAGTAGATTAAGAAAACCTTCCTTGAGAACCGTAGAATAACAAACTTTCAGGGGTACATTAAAAAACCCTTTCCTCCAAAGCGTAGAATAATAAAGCCTCAGAGGTAGATTGAAAAACCTTTTCATGGGAGCGGTAGAATAATAAACTGTGAGGGGTACATTAAAAACCCTTCTCTAGAAACGGTAGAATAATAAACCCACAGGAGTACATGAAAAAATCTTTCACTGAGAACCGTCGAATAATAAACCCTTGAATTGAAGTCAGAAATCCTTTTTCTCGTCAAAAAACCTTTCAGTTATAAACCATTGCGTCCATAAACCCTTCAAGGATTTATAGATGTTGTTTTAAACCCTGAGGGTTGCTGAGTATACACTTTTTTTTTACAGTGTAGAATGTTCTAAAAGATTCAACCAAAACAAATGCTCCTTTATTGCGATACCCGATTTTTAAAATGGTTATAAACTGAAATAAGGCCCGAAAAACGAGATATCTTGAAATTTAAGTATCAGAGAAGAACCATCCGTTTTGACTGAAAATTTTCGGGCAGTCTAAGAGCCATTAGACCTATTTATGGATAAAATTTCATCTTTATATTCCTTTCGATTAATAAAAAACTATTCAAGTTTTTTTCACGACGGACTGTTGGGATGCTGTACAGAGTGACCGAAAAGTCAGTTTACCGAAGAAAAAAATTGAATATCTCAGCCATTTGCCAACCAAATGGGTTGATTTTTTTACCACTGAAAAAGGACTATCATAGTTGATATTCATAAGAGAAACATTGGAAAAACTGTTGGGAAGTACTACTATTAATTGCAATAGGAAGAGTCCATCTTTTGACAGGTTGGAAAATCAACATAATTAGGTTGAACAAACTTACACACCGTGATAATGGTACCTTCTCACTCATATTTCTTCTTTTTTTTTAATAACAAATGTATATCGTAACTTTTACTGATGTTCGAGTTAGAAATGCTAACATGCTAGGAGTTATCAAGCTAAGTGAGTTTTGTTCAACTTGTGAAAGATGGTCTAGAAAAGTGACATCGAAATTTAAACTCGAAAGCTGCTAGTGCCTACGTGAAAAACGTAGACGTTGGCACCGTCGAGTTTACAATTTCGAGCTCACTATTATGGACCCGAACCGATGAACTCTTCCTATTGCAATCACTAAGTAGTGGTACTTCTCAACAGTTTTTCCCGATGTTTCTCTTATGAATATAAACGATAAACACTCCTTCATCAATGGTAAAGAATCAGCCACAAGTAGCCTACTTAAACAAAAACGGTTGGCGATATTCGTCTTTTTTGGTAGAATGACATATGTTCACTCTATCGGTTGTTTTTTTGAAATCTATAAGAACATCGATTTTTTTCTATTGAAACTAATAGTGATACTTCGCAATGGTTCTCTTATGAATATAAACTATGAATAGTCTTTTATCAGTGGTAAAAAAAATCAGTCATTTGTCAAAACAGATGGCTGAGATAGTCACTTTTTTTTCTCGGTAAACTGACTTTTGGGCCACCCTGTATAACTACATAGTCAGTGTCTTATGCTCTCAGACTCACACTTAATCACTTGGAGATATTCCTTTGTGACATGATTCAATCTACTTTATTGAGACTTTCGGAAGCACGTACATAAACAGCAAAAGAGTTATTTTGGCATTGAACGTGATCATCAGTTAGTGGAGTGGAAAGAGACAACTAGAGGTTGACCATTGATTTGATATTGAGCACCGTGTTCAACAACGTTGGCGGCTTGTTGAGTATCCGAATAATACAGAAAGGCGTACCTGGAAAAGCAAACAAGTCATGATAGCTGAAGGACAGCTTTTAGTGTAACTTATAAGCATAGGCTTGGACGAGAGCAAAAATTGTTTTATTTCAAATTTGCTCATGCAAAAATCGGAATTCTTCTAGAAAAATTTGATCAATTTATACAAACTTTCTCAAAACAATTTATGACGCAGCCAAAATTTTTCCAGACTCCTAAGAATGAACGCTGTCGGCAGCAACCTTGTTGAGGAAAAAATGTTTCCTGTGCTTTCATCTGAAAGAGGTTCATTGATCTATGTCCGCTGAAGTTGATAGTGCTGCTCACAATTGCTATGATTTCTAATCTTAATATACTCCTCTGAGAACACATGGAGAATTGATGTTCAAGTCTGTGGATCATTTACATGCATTCTTGACTGACTTGAACATTCTGTCGAAATTTGCTTGCCGGGCTCTACTGATAAAATCAAATCGGCAAAAAAACACAAAATTATGATAGAGCAAACGACTCCTTCGCAAACTGATGTCAAAAAAATGTTTAGACACATCACAGACGCAACGAACTTTGAATCTGCTCTAATTAAGGTGTTTCCACCCGTTGTAGCTCAAGAACGAAATCAATTGAACCGAAACACATCTTGTTATCTAAAGTTTCCGAAGGAGACCTTGCTAGAAAAATCGGTTGTAAATCAATCGAATATTTGAACTCGACTTTCATCTGTGAAAAAACTAAAAAAAAAATTTATCTCAAACAATAAATCGATGCCGACGAAGACGAAAAACTTGTGTGGATAGTAGTCGTAGGAGCGTATTATCACTGGAAGTAATGTTTGACCACAAACACCTGACCTACCATTTTGATGGGGCATAAAATCACTTTGACAGTATTTTCCTGTTGAAACTGGTTTAATCTGGACAGGAACACTCACTGACCCTTTTTACTGCTAGCTTCGTTTTCTATGTACGTTTTCATGCGAAAAGATCTGAAACATTTTTGTTTCAATCAATGTATTAAATAACTGGGCTCCTTTCTTGATGAGATTGCATCAGCTATTTTGTTGCAGATTTCTATATGGTTAACATCTTTTCAGATCGATAAAATTGTAACTCATCTGTGCTGACAATGTTTTCCAGAGAAATTCGTGTTCTCTCTCTCTTCTCAAGAACTTGCATTTAATTTCAAAAAGACTGTCTTCAAAATACTGTTGTATTTGTTTTAGTTTCATCGACATTTAGCGATGAATAAAATAGGTAATCAAACGATGTGTCCCATCTCGTGCTTATTTCTAGAAGACTGCTCGCAAAAAACTATTTGAAGTTATCGGCTTTAGACGGCTTAGATCTCAGTTTAAAGAAATCAGAAGTAGACTGAAAAAGGGTGTGATGTTTAAATTGGTACTTAAATTATACATCTCTTCTGGAACGAAAACCAGATAATATTTCAATAATCGTGAACAAAGAAAGCTATTTGATGTAATATTCTTTATGCAATGTTGGATTAGAGACGCATACGCACCCTAATATCGTTCTACTTTGATTTCTTGTTGTGCCTGTTGGTCTCTTGCGATGGACAATGTGTGCTGGATAGTATTGCAACGTCTTACAATCAACAAATAGATTACGCAAATCGTTTTCGCTGACATTTTCTGGTATGCGAGTGACGACAACGTTACATATACTGTGCTCGGCGCAAGAATGATCATCGGCATACTGAACACGGCATTCTGAACCGAGAAAACGATGATCGATAGCTTGTCGTCGATTGCGCTCGGCATCCGAATGTGTGCGATGAAGAACAAAGGCATATCTAAATCGAGACTCTTCAATGCACTACGATTTCCGGCAGACAATAGCGTACTTGAGATGTGGCTGCTTTTTATCTCGCGTCATTGTCACTTTAACACATCCAACAAAATGACGACGTATATAGTTTTTGCTCACATCACTCTTCAAGCCCGACACACGCAAGGTTTTGCAAATATCCTTAGGCTGGTTTGATATTTGCCTTTTCACAATATTTCGAGCTTTCACATCTGTCATGTGAGTACTTGGTGGAATCGTCAGTGTTTGATTCTAAACAGATTTAGTCTCATTAAAGGAAGATTTTATCTACAGCAAAATAATGTATCCAGCAGCTGCTAAAGGAAAGAAGAAAAGGAAAAGTAGTTTCTGCACTCAGTAATAAATTGTAACGGGTGGCCGAGATTAAATGGGACAAAAACATTTTCTTTTTTCAAGGCACTCATATACACTTTCAACACTTCGTTCTATAGCCATTCGATAGAGAATTTTTCGCTGTACAAAACTATCTGCTTTAATTTTCAAATAACTTTTTCTTGGCGGAACAAATTTAAAAATATGAACACCCACTCAAAAGTCCTACAGCGATGAAAAAAAACGAAAAAATGATGAAATTTTTTTAAGAAAGATTCTCCCGAAATTTCAAATACGCTACAAAATTCTGCATCTTTTTATGCATGTTTCTATACGGTGAATCCATGGGGACCCATCCACTTTTTTGGAAAGTTTTTTTCGATTTTTTTTCACTTCAAAATGCCGGTATGCTCTAGAAAACACTTTTGATGAAAACAAAAGTAGGTTCTTCCTATTGAAAAACCTGAGTTTTGGAGCAGTTTTTCGGAACTTCTATGATATATTTAATAGGAGTTCCGAAAAACTGCTCCAAAACTCTAGATTTTCAATAGGAAGGACCTACTTTTGTTTTCATCAAAAGTGTTTTCTAGAACATACCGGCATTTTGAAGCGAAAAAAATCGAAAAAGAACCTTTCCAAAAAGTGGATGGGTCTCCATGGATTCACCCTATAAGCAAATACCTGAATCTATAAAATGTCGTTTGCACCACGTAAATTGCCTTTTTTCCTCTCATTCGTAATTTCTCTAAAGGGTATTTTGGGATAGTTTTTACTTCCTATTGTTGTAGAGAATTTAATGTTCTACAAACATGGGTTGCAATAAGCTAAAACTCAAAAGTATCACAACCTGGAAACATTTTTCGAAATGCTTCTCTTTACATGATATGATGTTTTTCAAAATAATAGTTTTTTTCGGTTTTCAGCATTTAAAATGCAACAGATTCTGGTGGTTTGCAACGATATGTAGGAAGTAAACCAAATCAGGCATTTTGTAGAGCAAGCTTTGTTTTGCAAACTGATGTATAAAAACATTGTCCTACAATTTGATTCGAAACTGTTTTCACCCTTGTACGCTGTCTGAGGGTCCAACCGGACCCACAACGCTGATTTTTGTCTTTAGCTACGTTAATACTTATCTTTTTCCAACCGATGTCTTTTCTAATCGCTAGTCTTCTAACAATGTACAATACCTATATTAAGTTTTATCAATAGATCCTACAGGCAAAAACGTGTAGGGTGAGTCCGCATGAACCCCAAAACACCATCGGTGTTATACACATGATTGAAAACAAACAGGAAAGACATTTTAGTCGTTTTAATGTAAGCTGCTAAATGTATCGGTATATGTGAGCACATACTAGCTTGAGCTATAGTCAGATCTACAATTTCTCTAATGATCTTTAATCGCGTACTGCTATCATGGTCTTATTTAGGCAATATATCTTTTAACTGCGAATGCTTCTATATGTCAGGACTCATACCAACGTAACCGTCCCTAAAAGATCGTGACAAAGATCTTTGCTTCATGCATGTCTAGCGTTATTAAAACAAAAAGAATCAAGCTCTGCCTGTTGTTTTACATGTGGGTCCAACCGGACCCAAATGACGTCCTTCGTGCGAAAAAATGAGGACAGCGCTCAAGAGTTAATCAAAATAAAAAAATTGCTGTATAAAATATTCTGTACAAACGTCATTTTTGGTCTCCATCAAAGATTTGCTCTCAATGAATCAACTTCAAGTTAGAAAAAAAATTTCTGAATATACATTTAGAGAGACCATCAGATTCTGAGTCTGACTGACTAATTTTTATTTTCTGAAGTTACGTCTAAGTGGCGGAAAAATGAACAAACAGTTTGTGCCAAGACTTTCTTGACACAGGTTAATTAGTCACAATAGAAAGATGAGCTCAATGTGAAAATTCTTCAAGTTTACTATTAGCAGACTGACTAATCAGATGTCCGAACTGTCAGAAAAGCGTAAAGATTGTTTTAACGCGAGAAGAAATGCAAGATGATATGTTCGACGATACCCTGAAGTATTACCATCCGGACACCTTCCTGTCATCTCAAGAAAAATATGACCTAGGAGAAAAAGAGTTTGGCGTTATATAACTAACGGATGCGGCAGGAAATATGGTGTCCTGATTGTTCTGTCAATATCTCCATCACTTTTCATCGCACGGACCCAAACTTTTTCAAAAGATTCGCCGTCAAATTCTCTACAAAACCATATAAGAGGTTCTACTATCAACAGGTCTGACTGAAAATTCTGCAGGGAAGATTGCGACCCATGAAAGTGGTGCTTTGTCAAATAGTTTTTTTCCGTTTTTTTTCTTTCTCAAGAGGCAAATGTACTTAATATCGACAAAGTAAATATGCCATTTGTAACCCTTGAAAAACTCTATCCTTTATTAGCATCGCAAATTTTTTTCTCGCTTGGACTACATGGAGAAAACGATAACTTTTTTCAGATTTCACGCGTTTTTTTGCAAAACTTTGGTGTAACCTCCTGAAACTCTTATGCCCTGTTATCATAATCTTGTTTTTGACTATCTATTTTTTGCTCTACTTGAAGAGAAATGATAACTCTATCGTACTTAAGCAACGCACTTGGTGTATACTCAATTACTTGACTTGGAATTTATGTGTGAAGCAAACGTTCGGCTCTGGGAGCTTATACTCCAAGAAATATCGCTTTTATGCATCATGTCCTTATTGGCGAACCCTTTACTGAGCAGTGAACACACTTGAAAACATCGAAAAATTTACTTCTGTCCAATTTATATGCTTTATACGCCAATTAAAATACTCATTAATTCGTTAAAAAAAACTGCCTGAAAAAACACCACTTTCATGGCTCGCAATCTTCCTGACAGGATTTTTCAGTACGACCTTTTATAGTAAAACTTCTTATCGGATTTTGTAGGGAATTTTGCGCTGAATCTTTTGAAAAAAATTAACGTCTATATAATGAAAATTAAGGGAGATATTGACAAAACAACCAGGGGGCCATTTATTCTGCCACACCCGTTATTTCGCTCTTTCAGATCGCATGTTCCAATTAAAATTTTTCAGACGAAATAAGTGTGTACTTGCCAGTTTCTGTCTTCTGTTGCTTTCATCCACATCGACCTGTTCATCGATTTGAGAGAGTGTTGACTGGACACTAACTGGGGTAAGAGGTAGTAAACTCATAAGCTCTTCGAATACCAAAAGCTGATCGTCAACACTGTTAACAGGTGTAAATGTTTGATGAATATCCGCGAATTGTGTGATCTGGTGAAGGTTAGATGGTTCACTCGTAAGTTGAAGTGAATTTGCGCACAAATTCGGTTGAGTTGACGCTGTGAAATGGTTATTTTGATTTATTGAATTCCAAAAGTTACCTTTCCTAAATACATTATGAGAATAGAATAATATAGAGTGACAAAGTTTGAACGCGTACTAAGAAGGCATGAGTTGTTTTGAAAAGCCTGTATCTTTTTCATATTGGAATTATTCTGAAAATTTGTTCACAAACCAGATAGAGCAATCTATTTCTATCGATCTGTGCAATACATTTTTGCGAAAGCTGCTCGTAGCAATAGTGGGCAACAGAACCCATAGGTGGCGAAATTGCATCCATTCAATATAGAAAAAGAGTTTTCTCGAAGAATCAATAGGTCAAATACTATATTTTTCTCACCAAAAGCCGGTGAATGTTGAAACCCAAAAATACGACGTAATTTTCGTATTATTTAGCCACATTTCAATGAAAATATAGTATTCATGATCAGCGCATCGAGATCTATCGAACTACATATCAAAATAAAGAAAACAAAACAAAAAAATCGGGTAACTCGGGGTACCTCAGGAGTGAGAAAGTGAAGTACCATATTTCAATGATCTGAACCTTTAGAAAGGCTTAAAAGCATGCTTCAATTCAGGAGTAAGTGAACTCTAGTCTTAATCCTGATCATCTGGCCAAATTTCGATTAGGGTCCTGTTTCAAATCTTGATCGTTTCTATTGTCAAGATATTATCCTGTTTGTTAAGATATTTTTTAGGATTTTCTAGGATGTTGCTCTATCAGCATCATATGTGAGACATAAGGACCATGCAGCGAAAAAGACAGAATCAAGAAAAAGATTCCCTTCGTCAGACTCGAACCACGTACCTTCTACTATTTGGGCAGACGTCCCTACGTCAATTAGATTAGAAGGGACATCTTAATCTCAGTATACCGTCGGAGTGAACGATCACCGACGCTAACATGCTCAGTATTTTTTCTGAAACGAGAAGTCAGGATCTTGTCAGGGATAAAAAGAAGGCTTCTGTATATATTTCGGCAGGTTTTGCTTAGGAGCCGGTCCAGATTCTATCCAGTGAAAAATGTTCTAGCAGAAATCAAGATTATTTTTGATTATCGGCGACTACGTCCGATTTTTTGCTACAAAATATCATTTTTTATCAATAATCATATTAAAATCGATTTTATTCTTTAAAAAGATCGATTGAAAAAAATCTTTTTACTGATTACAATCGATTTTTCGACTTGTAATCGGATTTCTGTCCGAAATCAATTGAAAGCCAAATCGTATGCAATCCGACTGACGGATTTCCAATAGACTATAATCGATTATTCAACTTTTTATCAGATTTTTTCCTCTAATCGATTTAAATCGTAATCGCATAGAATCAGATTTTTCGATTTAAATCAGAAAATCTGATTCCATCTGGTTTTCATTTATTTTTAAACAAGAAATTTGATTTCCACCTAATATAATCGGTTTTAATCTCATGATAGAAAGAACGCGTTTTTCTAGAGATTTAACCGAGAATCCAGTATTTTTTATCATTGTTTTGAACTGCCCGGCCTGACAAATGGTAGATATACCACTAGAGTAACCTTTGGCACACACACTATGCTTTGCGGCACTATGCCAGTCAGGATTTGATGACAAGCTACGATACCGATTAAAATCGATTACTACACGATTTTAATCGAGAAAAGTTTTCACTGGAATAATTTCAGAATCTAAAACTATTTCAGATGGGGATCTTATCCAGAATTTATGAAAGAATCCAATCAAGCTTGTAGCGGGTTTCTGTCTAACCTCCTTCCAGAACTTATACTTCAAAGTTCTTTTTCAGTCTACATTTTTGTTCGCCCTCTGCAAGCAAGCAACCACTACGAACTTATTTTATGATGAAATACTGCACTTCGCAAGTCTAGGGTCAAGTGAACCGATTTTTTACGAACGTTACTTGCCAGTGACGGAATCAAAAGCGCAACGTGTTAATATATCTGTGACAGAGACAAAAACGCATACTTTCCATCTGAGAATAAAATATTTTCGATTCTGTATTAATTCTAAGTATAAGACGTTTTTGAAAAATACAAATGAAAGTAAACTTTTGAACTTGAAATATAGAGAACGAAGAATGAAGTCACTGTCGATAACATGACACAGTCTACTCGAGTAAGCTACTCAGTTCATAAATTAAAGGTCTAAAGAGCAATACTCTAACTATCCACTCTTTTCATGTTCTCTAATTTAGTTCATGCTACGATCCTGCTAAGCTATCGCTTATATCCTGACAAAACCTTGAGAAGTTCCTTTCAAGAAAGATAATAAGATCCTGTCGTTGTGATAATGAAACTTATTGAAAATTTTTTCAACTAGAAATCATGAAAATCCCGATTCGATCTTGGCTCGCATATGCTGGAAAACTGGCCAGGATCCTGATCACATACTGTCACAAATCCTGAATACTTTCCAACTACACATCTCTGCTAGGATTTATGGGCTTCCTAGCTCAATTCCTGAGTCGAAAGTAATGCAGAGCCATTCAAGATCGTCGAAAATCCTGTTCCGAATCCTGTCGGGATCCTAGACACATCCCCGTTATTCGCTTCTACCAGGACTTATGGACTTCCTGATTCAGCTTCTAGCTCAAGGCAATAAAAAGCCGTTGAGAATCTTGAAAGAATCCTGCTTTAAAACTGGCAGAATCCTGAACATTTCTGAATTACACGTTTCTCCCAAAATCCAGTGGTTTCCTCAGGAAAAAAGAGGGATTCTTGACATGAGCCTAATCGGATCTGTCACAGATCTAAGGGAACTTATTTGAATTTTCACTGTGGAAGTCTCGATCCGAAGTTGTGAAATGAAAAAAGTTGAAATTGTCACTCCTTCTTTCTTTGCATTTAACGTTACCGTTTTTTTATAGAGACACATCCGCGTGTAAGCACCTTATTCTTTCGCGCAATCTAAAGCAAGTTAATGTATTCGACCATTTCTGTCGGTTCGGCACGTATAATCTGAGATTGAGAAATAGATTTGAACAAAATTGTCCTCAATGGCCGTCGGTGCAGACGGGAATATTCTGCATCTCAGTCGGAGGATGAATTAATGATTTTATCTGGCAGGATCTTCTGTCGAATTATGCAAAGAAGGAAAAACTACTGGCTTTACAAAACATGTTATACCTTTTGAGACGCAATAATTTTTTGTCACTCTACGTATGCACACGCGACGAGACTATTTTGTGATGTATTCACTCTCAATACTCTCTACTCAACCATGACCAAGGCTGTCTCTATTTTATGTTTAGTCAAATTCAGCTCTCCTTGTCATATATATGCATGTCGAAGAGAAAAGAGGATGATGGCGTGCGTGTCTGCATTGCTTGAGCTATATTGGGTGAGTTTAAGCAGCCTCTTTCATCGTTAAACTGCGTATGTGTTGTTTTAGTTGTTACTATTCTATAGAACTCTTTTATGAAATTGGTGAAAGAATGAAAGTAACTGCAAATTAGACAAGGTGGGACTGACAAGTCGCTGTGTATAGTACAATACTGGTAAGTTTATAAGCTGCGCCTCACATCAGAGAAATACGCTATCACTATTTCTCCCATGTTGCATGAAAGAATGTGATTGAAAAAGTAGCAGCTCTTGAGTTTGTATCAAACTGAATGAAAGCTGATCGAACTTCTGGTTGTAGTTAATTGTTAGTGTTGGTGACTTCCCCAAGAAACGTTTTGCAAATCGAGTTGCTTTGCTATGATCGTTTTGAAGGTAATTTATTCCAGTGCTGAGACGCAAGGCCATGTACTTTTTGCATGTATTAAGTACACAGTACACGTGAGTGCACTTGTATGGAAGTTTGCTGCAAGTACAAATACAAGTATTTTGTACTTGTGATCGTCGTAGCACTGATCCATTCGCTGTCATCTGCTGAATCTCTTCTGTAAAGTGTGCGTCAGATGTGGATATGAGGTAATAGTAGTTGGTTCACAGCCCTTGAACGGAATATTTTTCAAAAAGACATGACCGCGTTTTCACGTTGTCATAGCTTGTTCAATAACCATTTTTTGAGGAATAATTTCGTTGAAATCAAGTTCTTGAAGAAAATCACAAATCTTCATTTTTTTCGAATTAAAAAACGTAATACGTGAGTGTAAACTAGACGACTTTCGAAATGTCTTAATTGAATGTCTCTTCAACTTGACAGTGCCGTCGTGAACGAATATTTATATTAAAACATGCATAGAATAAGTTATCAACTAGTTCAATAGACATTAATGTAGACATTTCAAAAGTTAAATATAGCAACTAATTTTTTTGATCATTTATCTCCCAAAAGACTTGTATAGCTTGAATGGTTCCTTCAAGATGGTTCATTTTTGTAAATTGCAAAACGAAGAATACTCGAAATGTACATTCCCACATCTCATCGCACTTTTTTCTAATCAAGGCATGTCTCAGAAACCTAAATGACACACGAATTTCAGTCATAATTCATGTATCGAAGAAATAAAAGAGAAGTGACAAAGTTGGTCTGACTTGATATGTCATAACGCAGAGATAACCGTGTCTACAAAAATCAGTACTATTAATATTTGAAATCTATAGCAGGGTCTTGTAAGTTACATCAGAAACAAAATCTGAATTCTCCATCCTCCCCTAACTCGATATTTGTCTAGAAAACATACAGACAAAAAGAGATTGTACAAACCACAAACACCACCAGCAAGCGAGCCAATCTAGCGCAATACTTACTCTTCTATTATGAATTGTCTTTCAGTCGTCCTTTCGTCGCCGTCATGATCCAAATAATAATTGCTGATAGGCGATACGATCAGTTGAGGTAACAGTCGATTTGAAGATATCATTAGTGATTCCGTTGAAACCATGGGTCCTAGATATTTTCCATAAAAATACTCATCTGACAAAGTGTAGAGTTCCGATTGTATAACATAATTATGAAACAGTATTATAGATTTTGAAGATTGAATCAGTTTTTTAATTACGAATGCTTAGATATATTCTTTAAAAACGACAGAATTCAGCGCGATCTTCATTCGGAAGGAAAAATTTCTTTGTAAATAGTTTTTCTTAATGAAATTTTTAGTTAAATACTTGAATTGAGAAAAGGATTCTGTCTTTCTCGGATCTCGTCAGATTCAGTCAAAATTCAAACCCATAAAGGTGACTGACACACAACCATCGTAAACAACCGTACACACAAAATCACGGCGAATAACAGTAGCTATTTATTGAAGTCATTTCCAGTCGTCGTAAGCGCCGAACTACGATTCTTTACAAAGGTCGTCTAAGGCCACCGTGAATTAACGAGACACATGCCGACGCTTGTAAACAATCGTAAGGCATCGTGCCCACGAATAATTTTTGCGAATAAAACCACGTTCTACCGTGGATAAGAAATCGCAATTTTGGCCGCTATAGATGATCGCGGGAGTTTTGGCTATATATCTAATCGAAATTGTACCATCGCTCGGAAACGCGGTGCGATATAAATCGAAGTTTGATCGCAATCGCGACGGTGTAAGAAAACCGCTATACTCAGCGATATCCAGAGATTGCGCTTTAGATGGAGTGTACGACAATTTGTGAAACCACAAAAAAGTGCGGTTTCAGATGCCACGGTTGATGAGATATTCCCACGATCCAGAAATTAGCAATTCTACGGAATTCTGCATCACGAAGGAACTCAACGCAAGCTGGAGATTCTCCAACGAAAGGAATCCAAGCAAATCTATCACTCCGACAGAATTCCACTGCACTATTTCAGAATAGTTGCCTTCACCCTTATTGTCGAGATTGTGTTGGAAATCAAGGAATACAAGCAGATTACGAAAATCTAGCAATTCTATAGAAGTTCACTGCACTACTCTCATAGGAGGACGCTAGGATCTTTACACTTGAGAGATGGGATCCTATTGAATTATTAGATTTGCTTGAAGTGCTTGAATTTCTGGAATTCCCAAGACATCGACAACGACGGGGGGGAGCATGAATTTCTTTTCAGATCGAGTAGAATTCTATTCACGTTCTTGTTTTGCTATGTTTGCTTACATTCCTTCCATCTATGAACAAACAAACGCATAACATTATTTCCATCAATTTTTTTATGGATAATCCTTTAGCAGAAAAAGCTGATTTTCTTTGAAGCTTCTTGCAAAAACGTCTCTCATCTGAAGCTGCTAGACCAAATCTCGGTTCGTCGTTTCTATTGTTCTTTCTTCGGCTTTGTGTAAACGACTCATCGTATCGTACTAGGAAGGCCTCGGCCGAAATTCAGACAAAAATACTATCTAAACATTTCAGAACAGTTTGTCACTTACTGTATAAAAGTATTCTTAAAAAGCTAGTAAATGAAGACGCTAATAACAGCATTCAAAATACAATCTTCAGCATTGATCACCTCTGCCACAGTTTTGAAAACCGACCACGGGTTCGAATTCCTCACCTACTATTCCTTTTGCCCAACTATCAACAGAGGTAAATGTATTGTTGGGAAAATCCATATGAGGAGCCAAGCACCCCCTCTTCCACAATGGTCTTTTTTCATTGTTTAAACATATGCTGTTCTCTGATTGGATCGATAGACAGTCACACAAACAGTTTTGGATGGAAGACGCTTTCATTCAGAAACGGGAATAAGGACTTTTACGGGACACTTTCGGTGAAACGGGACGGCAAAAACGTCGTCCCGTCAGTCTCTGTTGGGGATATTTTCTCGTCAGGAACTGACTAGAAACACGATTGAATACATAATTTAATACAACTTGTCGTTTTCTGTCATCGAATTGAGGCGAAATTTTGCTGCACTAAGTAACTCAGATGAGAGATAAGATGATAACGTCATCGAAAGATTACAATTCACTTTTGAGATATTGGGGTGTCTGAGTACATTTAATTGATACCCGAGGATCTTTTGTCTGTTCAAAATACATTTTTCACCTTTCTAAAGCCAAATTATATCTTGGATAATAGTTTTAGCTCTTCAACTTTTCATTTTGACAGAAAGCCATCAGAAACACCAATAGTGTCTCGCTCTAAATCAGTGATATGAGTTGGTTCATCTCATAGACACAGAACTAATAGCAAACCTAAAACTATCGAACTTGTGCTGAGTAATGGGTTCGACCTTGTTCCTAATCAATCTCTGTACAAACCTGCGGGAGAGTCATTGTCGTCTATCGACTGTGCAATCCTATCCTACAATATGATATATAAAGTAGATTTACTCTGAGTCATACTAGTGCTGCTAGTGATCAGTTCAACGAACTTAAAACCATGCTCTTAAATGGATGGAACTTTTTTTAAATTTCTAGCGTTATTATTACTTCTACAGACTATCGGTCTAAATCTCAGTTTATACTGAAAATATATTTTTGTCGTAAGATTAGCGGCACGCTTAAAAATGAGAGCATTTTTCGGTCTCGAAATACTCCCTTGCCGCAGAAGCCTTGGAAATTACCTTTGAGTGAACCGGTTGTGCTATCACATGTAATAATTGGTTCCACAATGTTTACACTGTTGTCATCTGAAATACGCATAACAGGGTGGAATGCAAATTCATTTAGTGGCTGACCTGTGGAAGATGTCGATGCATCATCAATGGTAAGACTAAGGTGTGTATCACTATATCGTTGCACGAGTTCATGTCTGAACAGACCTATGTCGATTATCTCTGGCACGGAGACGACATCAAAGTGGCATGTACAAGGCGATGCTCGAGCAGCTGCATGACCGTCCTGGAGCCAACTGGGGAGCGCAAATGCGATTGACTCACTCCAGCTTGCACTTTCAGTGAAACTCTGTGCCAAAGCTCCGGCGGCTAAAACGACAAACTCGTTCGGATGCTGCACTAATCGATGATAACGGATATTATATTTGTCGAGTACTGAAGGGTCAATGAGCAGGTGTCCATGCTCGAGACATATTGAAGCATTTTGTCGTACGAGTACTTGCTGAAGAGCTTCTCGTTCGTGAACTGGAATAATGTACCACTCACGCACGCCACCCTCATGATGGTAGTCGAGTGAGAAGAGACGCTGCCTAGCAGAAGCCAAGGGAAATATAGCACCCGGCCCCAGTGCTCTCGTCAAAGACGGAATGAACTGACGAGTGACCTTGCTGCCGCCGATTTTGAGAAGCGACTGGCTGGGTATGCGATGAAGATCAAAATAGGTGCGAGGAGCCCGCTTGGAGTAAAAACTCTTGTCAGGAAAGACGGAGATATTCGATCGTTGTTGTCCTTTGCTGGAATGAGACAGCGACGACCAAAAAGTGTTTTCATTTGTCGTCAACGGTTGATCGTATGCTGATCCATTAGTGCAGGATACTGTGTGAACAGAATAGATAAGCTCATCCTTACTGACCCGTACAACTTGTTGAACACCTGCGCATGGCTGCAGATCTGTTCGTCTTTTCTTAAATGCCTGCTGACATTCGGCATGTAGCTCAATTTTGATTGCGCCGAATTCTTTAAGGAGTCTTTCGTGCGTGGAAATAAACTTGACCATATTCTGAAGGTCGCTTGCATTTGCTTGCACTGTCGGCGCATTTATCGAGATAAGCGACATTATTAAACTTTAAATCTATAAGTGAACGATATTTCAAATGAGGGTGATAACACGACCTCATGTTTTTAAAGAAACATTGTGTGTTCAATCTGCTCAAAGCACAGCCATACTCCCATAAGTTAAGCAACAAAAATAGAAGGTATGGATTGAGAACGGCACGTGAATAAATTGCGCATTATTTCACCACCGTGTCCGGAATATTTGTAACTTATACGTATAATGTTTTGAAATGAAATTTTTCCCTTATAATCTGCCATATGACAATTCAAGACGAAATTAAATAAAACTAGTCACACCTATAACCTGTGAATCCAAATGCATGTTTGGTCTCTCCTTCGCTGCTGTCGTCGTCTAAGAAAACGATGTATGAACAGAAAAATAGTGAGATTTTGCGGAAATTAGCCAAAGTTTCAATGATTCTTTTAAATATGTTATCTTAAAAAATTAGTTCAATAGCCTCCCTTATATAGTTTCAAACGCTCTTTCTAATGCTGTATTCGGAAGTTGGTTTTGATCTTATTTTGACGACCAAGTATGCAATTTATTGGAGATCTGCAATAGCACATGTACACTTGTTGAAATCAAGACCTTTTCTAGAGTTTGTTTTTAGTAATAAAAACAACTATCCGAACTTATATCCCGCTCCTTTTTCTATCGAATGGTACATATTAGAAAATGAATCACGCGAAAATAGAAACGCGATAAGCCAAGCGAAAAACAGAAGTGTACACCTTTCACATGGTTTTTTTAACCAATCAGAAAGGTCATCCTAACCCTCAAAATCAGGAAATTCGACGCATGGCTTGATAAAGCTGATTTTTGCAGAAAACATAGTATGAAGCGAGGGCTATCTATTAGTTAAAAAAAGACAAATTTTATCCTTTGTTTCTGCTGTATAAATCGAGAAATATGAAAAAATGTGAAGGGGTCAAAATACTTTTTTGACTGGATGTATATCTCGAGGAAAATAAACGAAGAACAGGAGAAGAGGAAGAGATATATAATATTGAGTTACCGGATCGTTCAGTCATAGGTACAAATGCTCGTGTTGGCAAATCAACTCTTGCTAATATGTCGAAAGATTTAGATCGATTTGAAAAAGGACCAAATAAACACTTTTCCATCTCCATAAATCGTCCAAATTATGTGTTCACTCGAAAATAATGATTTAGTTATTGTTTAATCTTGCCATCGCATATGACTATTCCGCAACGAGTTAGCATCCAGTGTCCGAGAAAGCAGCAATCGCTATATAGGCATCATGCGAGGCATGCACAATGTCCTTATGATTAATCCGAACGGAAGAAAGGGCAATATGCGAAAAAAAGAATGGTGTAGGTATACATGTATTGTCTTTACAGTAAGTGTAACAAAGCAAATAAGCTGCAATCATAGCTACCTTGGTACAATTGGTCCTGCTCTTTCGATGTTTTTTCGATGGTGATCGAAAGCAAAGCAGCAAGAAAACCCAGAAAAAAAGAAGAGAACGAAAGAGAAAAAATGCTAAGCGATAAAACAGATGTGAATAGCTAGATCGATGTGAAGGCACGTGACCTATCTACGTCCCTGTAACTGTTCTCTCTACCGAGGTGAATATTTGTCAACGCACATGAAGAAAGCAGAGAAACGGCGGACAAAGAAACAACGAAAAAATGATAGTGAAAGAAAAACATGATGCGTGAGCAGACGAGATGCGTAAAAAGTGAAAAGAAGATTACATAATAGGGGTGTGACAGATCCATATCAGTTCCGATCTCAGGAACTGGTTGACCCGTTCCAGTTCCAGGAACGGAACTGGTTGACCCGTTCCAGTTCCAAGAACGGAACTGGTTGACCCGTTCCAGTTCTCAAGAACTGAACTCTTAGTTGACCAGTCCCAGCTCCGATGAATTAAACAATTGACTGGTCTCAGTTTTATCAAACAACGAAACGACTGACACTTCTGCAAGTATGCTCATTATTTAACTGCTCATACTTGTCCCAGTTTCGTGAGCGTAGTATATTCCAGAGAAGGATAAATATCATATGAAATCAGTCACACATTTTTTTATGAACTCGATTTCTAAATCAATTAAGAACGTGATCTGACTTTATTCTGTTCAAAACATAAAAAATAATCAAATAAAAAAAACCAGGTACAACACCGGCACACGTTAAATTAAACGAGCTGCAAGGAGAAAAGGTAACCTTTCTCCTCTACAATTTGTCTTTTAAAAACATAGAATACTTTAAACTTTTTGGAGATAAAGAAGAGCGTGATTTTCGCGCCAGATAGCCGGCCACTGAGAAAGAACTCTCACAAGGCACTGATGTGGCAGGAATAGATCCGAATCGACGAGACATGCTAGCGAGTAACGGTAACGAGATCGAATGTTGTTTCCAGAAGGTACTGAATGTGGTGCTATCATTGTTTTCTATTGACTCGAGTAGCGCAATTTCTTGTTTGATATTATTAAGTCCCTTTTTGATCGCAGATTGTGATTTGGTCACAATACCACATTGTGCGCGGAACATCTTCAGCTTAGCCTGATCGGAGAGTTTTGACAAAGCCGATAAATTATTCGTGGAATGCAATATCGATGAGTTCGCAGTAGGAGACGATGTTGGCGAACAGCAAGATGGGCTGTAATTGTCAACTTCACTGATAAGAAAAGATTTTGCTCGTTCTTTGTCTTCGTCGCTCATGAATCCAGAAGCAGTGGGATCGAGAAAGCTGGAAGCCTATAAATAGTAACGCGATAGAATCAAGCAGACTATAATTAAGATAGAAAGTGATTCCGCGGAGTCACGGGTATCAATGCTAAAATGAATTTGACTCTTTTCGTTTTGATAGACAATCTGTTGGCCGTAGCTTGATGACTATCCAAGAAAGTCAATGTTAAAAAAACGACTATTTTCTTCAGATTTTGATTTTGATTCCCTGCGAAAACTCTTATATGATGAGCATTGACAAAAGCAATCGAAGAAGAAATCATGTGTGAATAATAATCTCATCGAATCGACTGCTTTATTCTCTCCAAATAGAAATTGTTGTTGTTTTGTTCTTCTCTCTTTTCTCCCATAGTGATTCTGTTCTTGTTATCCACTCGAAGCTCTTTTTAATAAAAAAAGGGTCGACGCTAACAGAAAATATCAGTCAACCATTAATATTCTTGAGCTATTCGGATTGATATATAGGTATAATCGAATTATCTGTTCTCACCAGCATATACTGATAATCTCGAGAGTCAGCAGATCGACGAATGTATTTGTCGAATGATTTAGTGAGCGCCGCCTTGATCGTGTTCTCCATAGGACTTTTGCCGGGATTACCAAGGTAAAAGCGCAGTGAATGGAGCACAGGATAAGCCATAGCAAGTGATGGGTAAGTGCTGCCAGATAGCATTTCCGTGGCTCGAGCAAACATTTGAAGTGTATTAGATAGAACTTCGAGAGTGGTCCACTCATTATCGGAGAGTTGCAAATCCGACAATTTTTTCTTTTGATGTTTCGTCAAACCTTCGAGAGATGGTAACGCATCGATAAGTTTATCTAGTATCGGTCGATATATAAGAAAGTGCTCAATCATTTTGTTTGTGCTTCCCCAGCGGACTTTCATGTCGACGGTCAAATTTACGTTGATATTTGGTCGAGCCATCTTCTCTACTGCTGCATGAATGATGCTCGATTTGTTGACGACATTAATTGTTTTTCGGCAACGACGGAGGATTTCTCCTATCAATGGAATATCAACCAAGTCGGGCGTCGATTGTTCACCATCATTCTCAGTCTCGTCATCCGATGAAAACGAATCACTGCTGTCGTATGATTGATCGGAAGATTCGTCTTCATCAGTATCCGATGCCGAATCTGACTCGCTGTCGCTGGTCTCATTACTCGAGAGTGAAGATTCATCCATCGGTGTTGATTCTTCATCTTCGTTCGAGTCGGATGACGATGATTCGCTGTAAATAAAAAAAACGTGAGAGTTTACGATAGGACAAAGTATAAAAATCTGAACATTGAGGGAAAAGAAGCTAGATCATCTGTCTTCGCACATTGTTTACATTATTTTTTCGTAATTTTACTTAATTCTATGTTCGAAAAAGTCATCATTCATAATTGATAGAGTCTTACAACGATTTCACGAAGGAGAATATGACACCACCGCAGATTTCTCCTGTATAAAGAAGTTCAGTTGTTTTGTCACTTATTATTTTGGTGATTGATGCAACCAGTACGGGTGTCAGTTTCTTTAAATCGAAGTCATTCGAGTTTTCTCTCCAAAAATACGACGAAGCAATCCAAAAGCACGTTCGAGTTTGTATAATCTGTTTTGCTCCCATCTGATAATGAGAAAAAAGTCTATTTCTACTGACTTTACCCTCAATCATTACGACGAAAAGTTTTGTAGCATGACAGAGGTGTTTGTTGTCCTACCTGTTTGTATCCAACGAGATTTTTTCTTCTTTTTTCGGCCAAAAATTGAGTGCTTTTTGTACCGTCAAATTAAGGGCATGTGCAAAACAATGCAAACGAACACCGAATGTTGAAATTTGCTGTGTGGCAGCTCGAACATCGCTGCCATTATCGGTGATTGTTGCCACGATCTTCTTACCAAGATCAAACCTTAAATACCGAAACAATAAAAAACAGCTGTTCGTATGAAATGAGCACTGTCGTGCAAAAAAGAGTGAAGAGCATTAATTGAAGAAGGCAACAGATTTGTTGATGAACTTACTTCTTGATGATGTGATGTAAGTGCATACGGATGCGCTTGGAAAGATGTCGGCCATGAAACCGTCGAAAACTTAACACTTTGTGAACATTGTTGTAGTCTTTGTCGACGTAATGAATGGTTATGCCCAAGTAGTGATGCTTTCCCTGTCTTTTCCAAAGATCCATAGTGATAGCAACAGTCTGAATGGTTTGAAGTTGTGTGTACAATACATGCAATTTATCACTATAGAGACGTTTCACATTACGTTGGACCGTTCGGCTGTGTGGACCTACATAGCCAGGAGAAGCAGTGGCCAAAAAATATGCCATTCCTTCGCGCCTGAAGTCTCCATAAGATCGTCCATCACGGATAATACATCGAATGGCAGCGTTATCGAGTTCGACCTTTCGATTCGCTGAAATTGTTGTCTTCCGAGACGCTGACGGATGACTTTTGGACTTCAATTCAACGAAGCCATGTATGTTGCCGAGATGGCGTCGAATATTTGCATTGGTATCCTTCCCACATCGGATTATCTTTGATCAGATAAATAGATAGTATGAGTCTTACAGCAGCGTAGGTCTAAATTAGGCAGCTTACCTTTTCACAAATTTTGCAACGATATTCAAAATCCGAGAGCTTTTCTGCGTATGTGTGTACCTGTGACACTTGCCGTGCTTGTGATGGATGCGGTTGATCGGCTTCGTCTGCACTCATATCACTGCCGATCGATTGTTGGGCGGTGATTACAGTCAAAGCGCGTGGCACCGTTGTACCTACTGATTTTCTCTTCACTCCCGAATATTTCGCCTTTCTTGTGCGGTCATCGGATTTGTGTTTCAACGGCTCGTGGGATACACCACGATTTGAAGTGTCTTGTTTTTTATTATTTCGGTCTTTTTTCGTTCTATGCGCACTCGTCATTTTGCGCAATAAAAGCTCTTTCTCTCTTTGTGCGTGAACGTGTGGAATATACTTCGTTGTTTATGCGAAAATGAGTCATCATTTGTAGTCATCCAATAATTCATGGTCGTCACCACAGAGGTCATGCTTCGAAATTTGGTTGGTGTTTCCGTACAGCGACTAACTGGTGCATCTAGCTCAACCGATTTCGATTCGAAGTAAAACTGTTTACATTTCTGTGCGTGCACTACCCATCCAAAAGAAACATAGATATCGAGAGAAAAACAAGTAGAACGAGAGAGAAAAAGGAAAACAGACTCAATGATTGTTCAGATTGTTTTTTATCTTCAGAAGCAACGGGAAAGAAATCATAAAATAGTCATATTTTCACTGAAAATTCTATGATAATTAAGTTGTGAAAAGTCTATATCTGTCCGGATATGATTGTCGTATTTTCTTATGTTGACTGCCGAGGTTTTAAGCTCACCCGCCATGCTATTATTAGTGGATACGAATTTCTTCATTATAATCTGTTTTACATGCTTGATTGTGTGTCAATAGAACACTATTGGAACTGGAACTGAATGACTAGTTCCGTTCCTGGAACTGGAACTGAATGACCAGTTCCGTTCCTGGAACTGAAACTGAAGGACCAGTTCCGTTCTTGGGAAAAGAACTGTTCAACCAGCTCTTTAGAACTGGAACTGTCACACCCCTATTACACAAGACAAGGCATACAATGCTTTGGAAGAGAATATTGGTCGACTAAAATTTCGTTTGATTGGAAGACGACATGCAAGATCTTGAAAGCAGGTGGTTACTGTGGATTGCTCGAACTATTGGTCGACACTGCAGATGTTAAGAATGAGACATGCTGTGGTGGACAGCGATGCTTGAAGCGGGAATGATAAGTGTCCGTCATGCAGAGCTGGGCAAGTCAAGTCAAGTCTGACTTGGTTTGACTGATTTGAGAAAAACTTCCGCTCACCTTGACTTGACTTGACTTGACTTGGGAAAAAATTTCCATGATCTTAACTTGACTTGACTTGACTTGAAAAAATGTTGTCGACGCAAACCTGACTCAATTTGGGCGAATTTTTTTGCCCGTTTCTAATTTTTGCTCTGTCTCAAGCCACTTCGCTTATGCATTTTTCCGAACTTTCAATGCAAAGAAGTGCTATTATAGATCCCAATAGAGTCATTTTTATTCATGTTTATTGGTCAATTTGATTACCTATATACAATTCTATGAGAGATTGTGATTCATGAATTGCATCGTGAATGTTGCTAAGTCAAGCGTAAATAAAACAAAGAAGCCGAATAAACCATTCCAATGATTATGAATAACCCTGAATCTCCCGATTCAACTTCTTCCACACTATCAACGTTGTCAGTATCAACGTCCTCATGCGAGATAATACCAAGAAAACACAATGTTGCGAAAACTGCACGAGACAAATTTTTCACAAATATTCTCAAATATGAAAAAAATTGGTCGGCTCAATGTTTACTATGCGATGAAGTTGTGTTGGACAATCTTGGTGTTACGTCTATCATCAATCGACATGTGAAAATTCATCACAAAACCGAATACGATAAATGGTCAAAAGAATTGCATGAACTCGATCAACGACAGCCGAAATTAGTTGACTTCATTTCTAAAAAGAATCAATCACCATCATCTTTGAACCAATCATATTCGATTAATCATGAAAGAAAACAAGAACTACAGAACGCTATTATTCAAGACTTGATAATTGAACTTGGCCATCCATTGTCATAGGTGGAAAAGTCAGCATTTTTTAAATTTATGAATACTGTTGATTCGAAGTTCACGGTAACGACTCGACGAACCCTGAGTCGAATAACAATTCCAACCCTTTACAACAAAATGAATGATTCACTGAAACAATTTTGTTCAACAGCACAATACATTTCGTTCACGCTTGACATTTGGACTGACAGACGCATGCGTCCGTTTTTCAGTATCACAGGTATGTGGTTGATCTTCTTTCGTACATTTTTATAGTAATTTCGTTTAGGTCATGCGATCGTTGATTCAGAATTCAAATCGTTTTTTTATGTTTTCTACCTATGAATGGAAGCCATACGAGCGAAAAATTACTCGAGTATTACGATGCAATCATTAGTGGATTCCAAATTCACGACAAATTATCTCGAATCGTGACCGATATTGCCTCGAACAACATCAAAGCATTCAAAAACTTGATCATTCCTGGATTTGAATCATATTTTGCCGATGATAATGAAAATATAAATGGTGGTGACGCATCGGATGTGAACGATAGTGGTTCCGGCGAGAGTGATGACGAACTCGATACAAATACAGTAACGACTGCTACTATTTTAACACAAACGACGTTAGATACAGTGAAAGACAGCTTCGATAATGTTGCATCCAAAAGTGCATTGAGATTACCTTGTTTTGCTCACACACTTCAACTTGTCGTTCACGATGGTTTACAAGAATCCACTTGTGTTAAACACACGGTAACGAAAATATCCAAAATTGCAAAGCTTGCACATTCGAGCACCATATTCACTGAAAAATTAGAAGCAATCGGCAAAAGCATTCCACGAGCAAATAAAACTCGGTGGAATAGCCAACTGCATACTGTGCAAAAAGTTCTTGAAATACCCTCGACACAATTAAATGGCATATTAACCGAATTAAAACGAAAAGAATTGTGTTTGGGAACACGTGATTTAGCAATATTGAACGAATTCGTTTCGTTGTTAGCTCTGCTCGGTGAAGCAACCACGGTTACTCAAGCTCAAAATTTACCGTCGATTTCGCTCGTTGCTCCAAGTATCGTATCGATATATTTTGATTTGATCATCGAACAAGACAATGTCATTTATACAACTCCTTTGTGCAACGCTTTACTGTCGTCTCTAATTGGTCGATTTGGTGGCCTATTGGAAGAATTGGACATTGACTTTGATACGACCGTGAAGAAAAAAGAACGTATGATTTATACCGTGATCCAATATTTTTTTGTCTCATCATTCTTGGATGGGAAATTTAAACTGAAATGGATAACTGAGTCTCCTCTGAGTGACGAAAAAAAAAGAATGCATCTTTTAAAATTCAAAACCTTGTATTTGATCATTGTGTTGTTTTGCAGCATGTTCTTCCTGATGTGAACGTTGTTGAAACACAAGAACCAATTGCTGAAAGCACATCTAGCTGCACTCCAAAAAGAAAAGGTCTATTTTCCTACATGGAAAACAATAATAAAAAGAAAAAACCGATCGATCCGTTCAAATATATTCGAGATGAGATTTTGTTGTTTTCTGAAGACGATCAAATTGATAGTATGCTAGTTTTTCAAAAGTCTTCTGTATACAAAACGTTGAGTCAGCTAGCAGCAAAAGTTCTTTGTGTTCCAGCCACATTGGCCCCTGTTGAGAGAGTTTTCTCTCAGAGCGGTTTTCTTCTTCGTCAACATAGGGCATCGATGTCAAAAAAGACCTTACAAATGTTAACTATGTTGAAATGTAACAGTCATCTTCGTTAGATACGGTATGTGTACTCTTTTGTATTTGTTTCTAATCAGATATTATTTTGCGAAAAGATATCAATAAATAATTGTCAAGGTCGATGAACTACGAGAACGAACATAGAGAAATATATGAAGATTTTTTTTGAGCTGGAATTTAACTTGAGGAAAATTTTCCATCTTTTGTCTTGGCTTGACTCGACTCGACTTGACTCAACTTGACTTGACTTGAGTAAAAATTTTCAATGACCCTGACTTGACTTGACTGACTTACAGAATGGTCTAGTTGACTTGGTTCGACTTGTGACTTGAAAAAGCTCTGACTTGCCCAGCTCTGCGCGACAGACACTGAAAAAAGTCATTTTCACTATAACAGAGTGTCGCAGACATCTGAAAAGGTTACTTCATCAGCACAGTACGTGACAGACATTCGAATAAGCCAACTTGATCATCATAGAAAGCGGCAGACATTCGAAACATATCATTTGAACATCACACATCGTTCCATACATTTGACAGAGGTCATGCGACCACCAAATAACGTCCCGCAGAGTCAAAACAGGCCATTTGAGTATAATACGACGTCGGAGACATTCGAAAAAAATTATTTTGATTCTGAAGAACTGTGAGAGACTCCTTTATAAGAGCCTGTATACCGAGTTACAGACTACAGTGCGTGATAAATTGAAAGAAACATTCTGTAAAATCTTGTCGTTTAGTTTGTAAATAACATGATCCTGTTTCATGTTTTAATTTGGCATGAATTTTGCTGAAATCTTTTTCGGAGAAAATGTTGAAATTCACTCAAAAGATTAAATAGAAGAAAGAGTTAGCTAAGAGAAGAACTGATCTTACTCTAGTGTTCATGCAAATTGTTGAAGAATAAGATTGACTTGCGTTTTTATTCTGTCAGGATATCTATCAAAGGAAAGCATCGGAAACAATAAACGGAAAACAACGTTTTTTAACAAGAAACCAATCAATCTCACATGGATGTTAATATACTAAAGGTGTTCGCCAACGAATTGGCCGCTTACAACATCTCATTGCAAAAATACAAAGATTCTTTCGTCATGTCCAGTGCTGATTATGACTCAGCTAAAGATGTCAATGAAGAAATAATGGATGTGTCATCTCAACGAGCTGCGACGACAACTCCACGAGAACCGACTGCTCGACGAACGCCTGCTCAATCTAGTCCACTTTCTTCTTTGCGTAGTAAAACTAATCCCGTGGAAGCTACCTCGCAAAGAGTCAGATTCTTTCAACATCTTCCGCAACTTCTTCCTCTCTCTCCAGTACTTTCACAAGGACGGTCGCAACAACAACGGGACGTAGTACAGCAGCAAACCGTCTCAACCGAGCCTTGCACAGGCTTCCGCACAAAATCGTCTCAATCGTGTAACAAAAAGGCACTCATCCAACCTATTGAAAGAAACAATAGTACCGACGAGAACAATTCGCCGGACCACAACCTGTCCCGTGGATTGAACGTGTCGCGTGAACTGAACTGACCACAACATCAGATAATAATTCCATTGTAATGTTTTCCAACAATATCAGAATCGTTGTAGTATCGATCTCGCTGGAGATAGGAGGTTCCAATATGTCAATTTGTTTAATTAAATATTCCAGTATTTCAATACTTAAAACTGAACTCGGGCAGTTAATCATTTGAACATTTGAATATTTGATTTTGAACTTGAATTTGAACTTGAAATTTGAACATTTCAATATTTGAATAGTTGAACAGAAGTTTTTCCAACGAGTTCATTTGAAAAAAATTTTCAATTGAACCACCTCTTCAAGTTCTACACTACTGGCGGATGTCTGAGCATACGCTCACACAAACAAGATCGAATCCTCCTTTTTTGACGGAAAAACGATGTTTTTCCAACAAAAACATCTCATTTGGGTTTTGTAGTACGGAGAGGGGGGTAGCCAAATGATGATGTAATCATAGGGGGAGGGGTCCCGAAATGATGATTTTTGATTACATGGGGGTACGGGGGGTCGAAAATGGGTAAAAAAGTGATGACGTAATATCGGAACGAGCCCTTAGGTAATACTCCACATCTCGTCTATGACACCGTCTTTTCATAGAATGTGGGACATGTGTCACTCTCGCTTGATCTCACTTGTAAACATGCCGTTTATACCATGCTCACGAAAATATTGACCAGAGGTGATATTCACATCTACTCTCATATGGATTCATCATTTTATGGCAGAAATCACCGACATTATTTTAAAATGCATTTTATCCTCACTAATCGGTGATCGCTCCAAAACTTCCATTGCCGCAGTCCGAATCAAGCCCGTCTAATGTATTTCGAACTAAGTAAGTAGCCAATTGACAACCGTCATCGTACACCACTGTTGATGCAAGTCGATCAGACACTAAAAGTATGCGCGTTATGCGTCCAAAAACTAGACTAAAATACCACACATCTCACCATGAATACTTGCAGCGAAAAGATTTATTATCTCTCTGACTGTTTCCGATCGAAAAAGTTCACTGAATCCAGTTGTAATTCGACAATTAAATACCGAAGCAATAAATCCAAATGAACGACTAGATTTTTGCAAATATTCGTCCGATTGCTCCTTAGTTGTCAAAAACTCGTAGCATTCGATTTCTTATTTTGTTGTCTAATCTTCAATTGAGAACGTGTTTTAGGACTGCTTCTTATATTTCCATTGCAATAATTCGTCGACGGCATATCAGTAGAATCGTCGGTCATGTATTCTCCATGAGTATCATAATATCGGCTTCCAAGAACAGGTGTTCGACAGCATCCAGTAACTAAAGCTTACATTTCATTGGTATAGATTCGGACGTCATTGAAACCACGAATCCGTCTACAGTATCTATGATTTCCATCAATAATAATACATTTCAAGCATTATTCATTACACTTGCCAATTATTATGTCGTGACTCATTCGCAAATATATACATACTAGTCAGATATATATTTAGTCAGCTAGATAGTCTATTTCGATTCTGCCTAGCCGACGTGTCAGAATCGGTGCTTTTGTCTGCTCAGCTGTTCTGCACGTGCCGTTCTCTCCAGCTTTTGTTGAAAAAAAGATAAGAAGAAAACTTTTAATCTAACAGGGCGACCATGGCAGCGATGCATAATCCTATTCGTGCGAAATACATACAAATAAGCGAAGTTGAACCGCAGTAACATTAGCGGCCTAACCAGGTTTTCAGTCTGGAGGGGGCTCAGCCCCGAAGACTTTTTAGATCAACTGAAGATAGTGCCAATCTTCCCTATTCCTTTGAGTATACATTGTGCTTATTTGGTCTTTATGAATTGTTTTCAGTGAGGAACTTTGCTTTGTCATAGCAGTAATATGTCAAAGGAAAGCAACATGACTATACACTACGTTACTACAGGAACTACAAGCAATAACTTTAAGCAGACAATGGAAAAAGACAAAGACATATACACGCATTTTTACCGCAGTAAAATGCGACTACTTTTGTGATTCACACTAAATACGTAGGGTGGCCCAAAAGTCACTTTACCGAGAGCCAATTCAATATCTTTGCTAAAACTCGAAGCAAACGAGTTGGTTTTTTTTACCAAGAATAGAGATATGTTCACACTTTAAAACGACATCGAAAAGATTAGGGAGACCCTTTGTTACGTACCACTGCTGACCCTAACAAAAAATATTTCTTTTTCATAGATATGATAGAAGCAACATACAGCAAAGAAAGAAGGGCCAATGCATCAGGATAAAATATAATCAATCAAGTGAGCTTGTGACTAACACGTGTTGTGTATTCATATATGTATGTATGTTTCGCATTGATCCGCGTTCGGATTCTCGCGCACCTCGCCAATCTGACGTCGGACCGTCAGAAAGGTTTGTGTTACAGGCCGTGATTTATCCATGCTCCCAAAGTGAAATTCGTAACTCCCAGCCAAGAATTACGAATTTAATATTTTTTTAAAGAATTTTTATGAGTGTCTTCGGCGAACCTCGCGGAGTAACCACGCCGTATGCTCCTCTTGATGGAGGTATACGTAGGCTCTCTACGTACACGAGATCGCATCATGGTGTCTTACTTAATGGTACTGTGGTGAGCTGCATAGCAAGGTAGAGGAAACGAGCAGATGCTTGATTAATTTGCTTGAGGATGAGTCATCATTGTTTGTCGAAGTGATCGTCAGCAATTGTTACGTTTATTTGAAGGAATTGAAGTTCAGCAAGAATTGTGACAGTATATGTTGCGGCTGCAAGTGTGATAGAAAGAGAATAAGTCGAATTGCTCAAAAACTTGGGTTGTCGACAGTAGCTGATTGGGTTGCATTGATGGAGTATACAGGGTGAGGCAAAAGTTCTGACACAAAGTTTTACAAGCCTTATTATTCTCTTCCGCCGCTACAAGAGACAATTAGTCTAGTGTATACGATACACCTACATGCCTACTATCGCGCTTTACAATATCATTTCGCAACTCACTTGTTTTAGATTTTTCGACATCATGGAATCAGATCGACTGGTAATACAAAAATATTTCGAACGTGGATTTTCGGGTGGACAAATCTTTCAACACGTGAAACAACTTGGTATTACGCGAAGTTGTGTTTATCGGACCATATGTCGATTACGCGATACTGGATCAATACAAGATCGTCCTCGATCTGGCCGAACTCGCACGTGTCGAACCAAAGAACGGATCACAAGAGTGAGAGAAAAAATTCGACGAAATCCTCAACGATCGGCAAGAAAATTGGCATTGGAAGAAGGTATCGATACTCGATCGATGCGACGAATAGTACAAATCGATCTCGGGCGTAAAGCATACAAAAAGCGTAAATTACATGGATTATCAACGAAGCAAATGGCGGCTAGGCTCGAAAGATGCAAAGCACTGTTGATTCGGCACGGTTCCGACGACGTTCAAAAAATCGTTTTTTCGGATGAGAAGTTATTCGTAGTCGAACAGAAATACAATCCTCAAAATGATCGAATTTACGCCTTATCGATCGAAGATATTCCTGAAAATATCAGAACAGTGCAGCGATTTCAGAAGTCGAGATCCACCATGATCTGGGGTGCCATATCGTACAACGGCAAAATTCCATTGAAATTTGTCGAAAAGGGTGCTAAAATCAACGCCGAGTATTATCAAGATGAAATTTTGGAATCTACATTAAAGCCCAACATCAGTACGTTATATCCAGACGGCCAGTGGATTTTCCAGCAAGACTCAGCACCAGCTCACAAGGCGAAGTCGACGCAACAGTGGTTAGCCGAAAATTGTCCAGATTTTATCAGTTCCAAAGAATGGCCGCCGTCATCATCAGATCTTAATCCATTGGACTTTTCGATATGGGGAACATTAGAGGCCATTGTCAATGCAAAGCAACATCGTAGTTTGGAATCGCTAGAACGAACGTTGGTTCGAGAGTGGAATCGATTACCGATGGAGACGGTGCGTGCCGCCATCAGCTCTTGGCGCAAGCGATTAACATTGGTTGTGAAGCATAAAGGTGGCCGATTTGAGTGATTTTTTGCCTATATGTTCTAGGTATATGAAGTCGTATTTCTGCAAAGTTTCATTCGTTTCTATTGCGTGGTTTTGAAATAAAGCCATTTACACCTTGTGTCAGAACTTTTGCCTCACCCTGTATATTGTCATGTGATCATATGATAGTTGTGCAGTGAGAATCGCATCATTCGACAGCTCTCGACCTTCTGAGCACTCATATGCGATCGGACCGAATAGGAAAGGTCCAGGACCGGCGCCAGAACCGACGCAAAGAAAGGTAGAGAAAAAGAGAGTTCGTATTCATATATATATATATTCTCCTTGTATTTTTGTCCTTCTGTTCTACCATAGCCCACATTAATACGTCACCGACGTTAATCTTTTTTCTTTCATATTGTTCGTTCATATTCATCTACTGTCTCTGACCGGATTTGCTTTATATATTCTTGATAAGTCTTCTTCTCGTCTATTCTTCATTTTCTATTATATACCCAGTACGTACCATTTGTCGAACTCATGCATTTGTATACAAGGCAAGCAATTTGAACAATTGCGCTAAAATGTTGTTCAATTTTCTTTTGAAAAATATAAACAACTATATTGATTATTGCATGCAAGTATTCTTTTTCTACCTGGATAAAGAACTTCGACATGCATTTGATAAGAAAGAAAAGAAATATTGGTGAGAATTTACACTTTATATTGGTAAACTAGTTCTTCTTAATTGTACGTTGCTTCTTTCATATCTATGAAAACGCAACACTTTTTTTTGTTAAAGTCAGCAGTGGTACTTAACAAAGGGTCTCCCTAATCTTTTCGATATCGATTTTAAATATGAACTTGTCTCTATTCTTGGTAAAAAATCATCTCGTTTGCTTCGAGTTTTAGTAAAGATATTGAATTGGTTCTTGGTAAAGTGACTTTTGGGCCACTCTGTATTCAATTCTTCAATTCATGGAAAGTTTATTATTCAACAGATAGTTGCCGGACAATTAGCCGCATTTCACATAGAAGACATCGAAAAGAGCAAAATTGTTTCTTTCGTTTTTCTTGTGTGCTGTTGTTGTTTATGGACAGGGTGCAGATGTAGCTCTTTCAATCATATTTCCTCATAGATTAGTCACTCATCAAAATCAACAATGCAGTCAAATTAGAACCATAACCTAAATATTTCTGGAGGGGGCTCAGCCCACCCGCTGGTTACGCCACTAAGTAACATATATCGTTATGTGCTTAGTATATCTTCAGTTGAATAGAGCTTGTTCACTTGATGAAGTAGCCATCTTTAAACAAGTGTCACTGTAAACAGAGAATGCCAATTCAAATCACGTCATATTCGCTTGAGAACTTTGGAATTGAGTCAAATGTTCGTTAGACAAGTTGTTCCTGACATTGTTGTTCATCTTTGTGTCATGTCACTTTGTTTTGGTGTTCGATCAATTCCACTGAACATTCATAATGTCTAATGTTGGCACAGTACTATGTCGTCCGCTATCGTTTGAAGCGTACTACACTGATTTATTGTCGAACATCTGAAATACCACTTTTCGACTATTTGGAGAATTCTGAAAGGTTCTAGAATCTTTTACAAAAACCCGTTCACTGTCATCTGGGTTTTTTATCCAGAAAGAAGGGTATCTGTAAGGAGGAAGAATTGGCCGTGTCGAGGAAATAAATGGTAGCTCATAATTCTTTTTCGAACATTTATCTACAATTGTGCTGTTCTGTGCTTGCAACTGGAATGTTTAAAGAAGAATGCATTCAATAGAAGCCGATGATTATGACCTATATTGATCACGATTTAACGTTTGGATTATAACACGCATTTTTACATTTACAGAAATAATTGTTTGTAGGTTTGTTGAGGACAGGACAGACATGTCTGTCGTTGAGTAATCTTCGAATCCTTGTTTCCTATCATGAATGTGCTTAGCTCCAATACGACGCTACCAAGGATTAATGATGCTATTGTCAAAAAAAATTCTTTTTTTTCTGATGTTCTTAGCAGAATCCACTTTGAGATACATCATAGTTGAGGCCGAAATCACATTCACGTTGGCATAGCGAATGTACAAATTCGACAAAATTATTTAATAGTTGAATAATTGACGACCAGTCGTCTTGAGTAGATAGTGAGAAACAATAAGGATGAAAGATGAGATTGATTTTTTCGAACCGATTCTTTGAATAATTTTTGTGAACAGAATTGCAAATGAGCGTCAACGAATCGAGTTCACGACATGGACTTGAGCGGAACACAAGATGTAGGTCTGGTCATGTGTCGTATGGGAATATTTTCCAGAAGCGTTGACATACGTCTGTCAAGAATCAGTTGTCGATAAATTTGTCGAACTCTCCAAAGCCATGCAGATATTTTATTTTTTAGTAAACAAGTTGAATCTATTTCAATAGGAAATGTTCTTTTGACAAAATCGTTGTGTTCCATCGAATGAGGGATTGTTCGAAAATTGACATCCTATTTGTGATAAACATTCGTATGCACAGTAACAGGCAGCGTTGATACAATCGTCAATCGATTTATTCAATGACCAATATGCTAGAAAACCTAAACAAAAACGAGTGATGAATAGTAACAGACGATCTGTGGATGTACCTCCAACGAACGCATCGCCACATCCGACTGTATCAACTATTTTCAATGGTCTTCTAACAGAAAATTCTTTGACGCCTTCCTCTATACAATAAAGAAATGCGGACGCAGATACATCAAAGGATGTATCTTACTTGTTGCTACAACAACTGGATCAGAACCGCGCGTGATTATTGCACATCCATCGCCATTCTTTGTCAACAATTTTTGTAGTTCTGTAGCGATGTGTGGTACAGTAATATTCGTCTATCTTATGTCCTTATTTCATTTCTCGACAAAAAAGAGCAGTGAATGCGTTCATACCTTCATCTTCATCTGACATTGCGCGAAACATATTGCCTCCTAAAAGTGCTTTCACGGTTAGTTGATCTCGACTCAGCCGTCGCAAAATTTATCTGGCACATTAGAGAGAAATTTCCGGCTATGAAGATCTCAGCCATGAAAATTGAAAAGAGATTTTTGGTTAAAAAAAACGAAATTTACTCGATAACCTACTTGTTCATTTCCAAATATGAAATTAACATATGGCAATAATTGCATAATTTGATCACCGAAGTTTTGGCAAATATATGGAGCTCCCAAATTCAGAGCAAAGATTTTCTGTTTGTCCATAGCATGATGAGCCAGTTGTTTCACGGCTTCTGAGCATGTTCGAAGAAAGAAACTCTAGAAATATTTCAATGCTATTTTTGTCTGCATCCCAATGATTCTCACCGAGACATAGAATATCTTTGCTCGTTCGACGTACAACCAGTTTTCGGGATCATTCAAATAATCGATTGTAAATCTATTTGCAGCACCAATATCAGTGATCATCGATCTAAGTCAGAGAGAGAAAGTGAAGTGCTGAACTGGGCAATGCTATCATTGACCTGGTCTCTTCTCTTGTCAAGATGAGACATGTCGCTGTGTGTGAATCAGAAGTCGTTTGATACCGATAGTTCACCGATTGCTCCTCCAGAATTCTGCCGAATTCATCCTGTCCGATACAACCCATCAAAAGAGTGACGTTGGGTTGTTGAAGGAGCCACTAGAAGTCATCGAGAAATATTTTAATTGATCGAATCATCAGATTTGTTTACACGTATCGTCTTTAGTGTATTTGGTATCGAACCACCAACAGAATAATTCTTCTGATAATTGCCGTCGTCAAGGATTTCTTTTAATCTGAATAAGAACGAAGATGAAACATTGACGATTGAATCGCTCAGCTTACATCGCATCATGATTAGGCACATCTTGAGCTAATCGAACGTCGTTTGCTTGTAAATTGTATCTGCGAAGAAATAGTGTCGTTCAAATGCGCGCGCATTCAGTTCGTACTTGTTACCGTTGAAGAAATTGCAATGAGACTTTTGTACTAATGTCCAGCATTGGATGGCCAAGACTAAAAAATGTGCATTCTGACGACACCATGTTGAACAAATTAAGCCAAAATCGGTCGATTCAACAAAGGAAAGCCTTGACGTTAGTTGTATGCTTTTGCTTTCTTTTCTTTCGTGTCCTTATCTTGATTCGTTCTTTTCTTTCATCGCATTCTTTTTCCGTGGTGAAGAAAAAGCACAACGTGAATGGTATGCTAGTGTCATAGGGCTTCGTACCGTCATTGTTATGTGGATGCAGCATGGACACAGAATCAATGCTAGCTACACTGACAGAACGAAACAGTGGCAAAAGAGCCATTCACTGCCACAACGGATTTGATATAGCGACACTGCCGTTCTCGAAGAAGCAATCACATCAACATCTTGGATGAAATTCGATAGATTGAATGTATCTGTTGGATAATCGTAGATAATGTCAAACGGATCCCTGAGCAAGTTCATGTCTGACCAAAGTAATCAAATTCGAATTGACAAATCGGTTTCCCTGTGAGCAACAGCATTGAATGGCATCGCGATATGTGAAGAGCTGAGTCGAAATTTGCGTGGTACGTTGTCGAACCTTGCCAAATTTAGTTTTTGTCTAGCTTTGGATGACAGTTGTATTTGTCTCTCGTAGAGAATCAATTGAAAGAGTAAACAAATTAGTTCAACTTTGGTCATTTTAATTCGATGCATTCAAGCGAACTCATTTCCAAACATGTCACCTATCTGCAATAAACTCTGCTTGATCGTCGTAGGCGCATGCGAAGAATGAATCCTGACTAGTCAAAGAGAAGCTTGGATTGTTTTGGAACCTGATTCATTGGGTGAATACGAACGAGTTGAGTTGGCTCTCGTGTTGGTGGAAGAATGGTCAAACAAACAAAGATCATGATCGCACAACAGGGCAATCGAGACTCAGCGCATCCCTCAGTAGCTTCTTCTACTAACTCCCACTGAAGCAAGAAGAAAATCGAATCAATGATCAAGAGGTCGAATAAAACGAAAGAGAATGCCCATTGATCGTTGCATATGACTCGTGCCACCTTTGGACATTTTGATCTGAATAATGTTTTGTTAGCTTCATTATTTTCATGTTGAATCTCTCTCTGCAGTCTGTCATCTCCAACGGTACAGAGGTGTGCAAGATGACAAACACGAGACGATTATCCGCGCCATCATGCAGTGCTTTTCACCGAGTTTCTCGAGCAAGAATGCTCAGGTGTTTGTGAGAGGTGTATGTGAAGTACAGCAGGGCTGCACCAGATCCTCGAAAATCTTCTTTTGATAAAGCTCATCCACAAGTGAAAAGTCTCTACAGACATTGAACTAAAACGAAGATTTTTGAAGTCATCAACGATCAAGAGAAACGTTGCTCAGAATGATCAAATTCGCAATCCGATTCTAAACGATAGTGTAATGATATTTGACGTTAGAAGAAAGATTATCAAAAGTATTTCGATCGTAGACGTTAGGTTGTAGGTGGGTGACCTCTAACGAAATCTGTGTGTAGTGGTTGAATTGTTGGTAAGCAACAGAGTGGCATATAAAGCGATTGACCTTGAATCTGTTCGATTAATTTTGTTGCGCGATGTCATCTGATCAATTGTTGTTGTTGATTCTTCGTGTGTCAGTGTTCGGTACATTTTTCGGGCACGGATGTTTGGCACTTCGGTTTGTGCCCTCATGGCTTCCGTATCTGCGTGTGGTTGGTGTGGGCGAGAAAACGGCGCGGTAACTTTTCTCGGAGTTTCTCTTTCTCCGCAGTGTTTCGTGTTGTAGTGTTCTGATGCCAATGATTGGTCTTCTGGACATCATCGTTGGTTTGGTGTGTTTGTTCGTGAACACGTGTCCTCTGGTACATAGTTGGGCATTTGTCTGGGGTTTGGCCACAGCTGCGATGCGTCCACTCGCTGGCGAGTCCGTTTTTGGATTCATTGAACGGACAGGAAACTTTTGTCCGGCACTCGCCCTGCTTTGGCTTGGTAGTGGTCAACATTTCGGTTCTTCTCTGATCATGTGCGCGGTCATGACAGCTGCACTTGCAATCTCGGGGCTCATCTTTCGAATGACTGGCATCTTCGGCAATTGATATCATCTTGAGACTATCAATAGTTTTTGACTCTGAATCAATACATCTATCTGAAGTAGATCATAGAGGAAACACAACAAGAATGTATCGAGAATGAAAAAAAAGACTTCATTCGTGAATATGATATGGCCTAGCAAATTTTTGTTTGTCAAAACAAAAGTTCAATGTGAAAATGTTGTCATTAAGCGAAGAATCAATTCGTGGTTGCTGAAATCAAATAGTTTTCTGATTGTGTCAGAGAAAACAAAATCGGAGCATAAGCGTTCGGCATTCTCAGAGGCACTGAGTCTGCGTGAGATTATTTCTAACATGAAACACTACATTTATTTTGTTTTTCGTGGATCATTTTTCGAACCCTGATCAATGTGAACTTCAAAATCGACAATAATCGGACTAACGAACGGAAACTGACTTTGAAAAAAGCGCAAAAGCTGATCGTTTATCACTGATGAATAATATTTCCAGCAATCCTATCGGTTATGTTGACATCGAACATTCAACGTTCGAAGGTTTTACTCAGAAAATTTTTCTGCGAGAGTGTTGCAAAAGCAACGATTGTGAAGTTTTGATTTATCGACATCAGTCATCTTGTCGTTGTATTCTTCAGAAAGAGATCCGCCAACGATTCACTGAGCCATTAGTCAATACAAATGCTATGCAGTGTTATTGCTGAAAGAATAGATGAATTGCTTTCATGTTATTATGTTGCAGTTAGTTGTGCAATTACTTTCAGTGCAGTGTTCTTGTGCTGTAGGAAACAAAACATTACGCGTGTTGATAACGCTGACGAGTGAGTAACGTCATTTCTTTCAACAGAAATAATGAGACGACATTTTTCTCTCCAATTTTAATAAATGATTGAACTGGTTTTATATTTCGAATCGTTCAAAAGAGCCCGGAAAATGGCTTACAAAATAAACAACCGTCGATTTTTTTTCGCTGCTCTCTTAAGTATTGTACGCGCTTTCATTTTTCATTCAGATGGCGCAAATGGATGGAGATATCAAGAATGATTCATTGTCATCAACTACCCGTTTTGTGTGTATCAGCGACACTCATAGTGACCATGAATTTGATCTCCCACCCGGTGACATTCTCCTTCATTCAGGTGATTTTACTCGTAATGGTACAGAGCAAGAAATTCAAGCATTTCTGGACTGGTTGAAGACACTGACTCAATATCGTTTGAAGATTATCATCGTCGGTAATCACGAATGGCATCGGTTTTATACGAAAAAACGATACAAGAAGCAACCACCACCCGTAGAACAGTTGCAATCAGACAAATCATTAGTTGCAGATTATGGGATTGTCTATCTTCAAGATCAATCGTTTCAAGATCCACTTACTGGATGGAAGTTCTATGGAAGGTAAGAACACTATCTATGTTTTAGTAGAAGGGTTGCACATATGATTTTCTTTTCAAAGCGGTTGGCTTTCCGAACTTTGCAAGGATCGAGAAGAAATTCGTCGTCATTGGTCTCAAATCCCAGTCGATACGGATATTCTTCTGACTCATGGTCCACCCTATTGCATTCTTGATAAATCAACACGCACGCCAAATATGGGTTGTACAGAACTACTTCGATGTATAACGACGATTGTCAGGCCACGACTTCATGTTTTTGGTCACGTACACGGAGGACACGGCCAATATTGCGATGATGAAATGGGAAGAACGCTATTTGTCAATGCATCGATCTGTGATAGACGATTTCGTGCCACTCAGTTGCCGATTATTGTTGATTTACAGAAATAAGAACGACTCGGTTTTGTCTAGAATCTACAAGATTCAAAACCGCAATAACAAAGAAAACGCATTCATGGGGTAGAGGAATTTGATCGTCGACGGTTGGCAGCAGATGTAAAACTGGAAGGAAAAGATCTCTTTCTCTATCTTTCATCGTACTGTGTGTATTACTAAATTTTCAACGTGCATTCAAGAACTACTCAACAGTCGTCGTGAATTCGAATACTGTGACTTCTCTTTCTCAGAAAAGATGACTCAAGATTTCAAAGTTTTCCTGGAAGTCGAAATGTCTCTCAGAGTGCTGGAGTTTTGCTGAGACATGTCGAGAATATATGAACATTCAAAATATCGTTTTTATCTTGAAAAAAGCTACGTGATAATCGTGTTGCAATCTCAATTTGTCACAAAGGAGTAACATCATTCTTTATGCGAGTAGAAAATCTCTTTGATTCGTAGTGAAGACAACCTTCGAGAAATGGACAATGTGTTGTCTGAAGAACAGAATTGATAATCACCGTTGAAGAACCGAGAGAAAAAAGCAAAAAACGCCGTTGACCGCATCGAAACAAGACACGCAATTTTTCCATAGCGATTGTGGCGCGTGCAAATGACAGAACACAAGACCGAGTTGCAAAAGGGCAAAAGTGACTCGGAGTGAATGTTATTTCTCTCTTCCCTACTATTTGTGACTATACAACAAAATCACAAGTGATACGAGTATGCCAACAAGGAAGATGTCGACTGGAGTGAGGCTGTGCAGCGCGTTTTATTTTTGTTTCACACGCACCGAAAAACCGTGAACTTTGTGTAACGGTGATTGATGCCTTATCTGTTCTCTTCTCGGTATGTGTGACTTCCTCATCATGCGCTGACCACGTGTTATCTCTTTCTGTCGTATCGTGTGACCGCTGGATAAGAACATGCGCGCAGAGGAATAGACACACGCAGCGATACAGCTGATACGAGTAAGCATCGTACACAATGGTGAAGGCGCTTCGACATCCCCATTTGTTGTTACACTTTGTTGTTTTTGTAATAGTTCTGAGCTCGGGTAGATGCCAGTCGTAGTCGGATTTGATGTGAAAAAGATCAGGTGTTCCTATAATCGAGTCGAATTATCAGTGTCTACTACACACCGTATTTCACATTTCGAGGGACAATTTTGTGATTCTTATGTCGAGCAAACGTGGCAATTTGTGCCATGCAAAACGAAAGTACATGTAGGTAGTTGATTACGCAAAAAAGCGACTTCAAATACATTGTCTATCACACTCTACGACAAGAGGAATTGTGACATACGTCAAACATTTTCTCTTCACTTGTGCTGAAAGCATTGACTGCGATAGAAAATGAAAGAACGAAAGACAGCTATGCCATTCGTAGAGTTGTGCAAGTATAAAACGCTTTTTTTTCGTGACATCGGCGGATGAAAACGACATGTTTGTCGACGAATATTTGACAACGTGCATACAGGTGAAGCAAGTATAACCAGAATGGGTTGTCTTGTCTTCTGCAACTCACTTTTTATTTTGATTTTCTTCAGATCCACGAAAATCCCACAGAATATTTAATCGAACATCGGCTAGCGAAGGTTGATTATGGCGTCTGTGAATGCAACACAATGTTCAGAAATGGACGATACGCAGACGATTAATGTGAAAACAGAAGAAATCATTGACAAAGCAGCTCATCTGATACTCGATTGTGATGCCATTCTGTTTACGAGTGGTGCCGGGATGGGTGTTGGTAGTGGCCTCGGCACATTTCGAGGAGTTGCCGCTGGTGTTTGGCCACCTTTATTACAACATCCAGAATTGGATTTTTCTGACATGAGTAATCCAAGTTGGTTTCGAAAGCCACAAGGAAATAGTGACAAGCACGATACGGCCAATTTTGGTTACGCATTTTGGGCGTTCCGATATAATGCTTATACATCGGCTGCTCCTCATCGCGGCTATTCCATTGCTCAACAATGGAGTCAATTGAGTCACATCAAGTCTGCGTTTAGTTTTACAAGCAATATCGATGCACATTGGAGAAACTCTGGCTGGAGCGAATCATCCGTTCTTGAATGTCACGGTTCCATTGATTACATGCAATGTATTAACAATTGTAGTGGTCGTGTCTGGCCTACAAACAATGCGTTAGATCTCGTTGTGGATCCCAAGACAAATTGTGTGACTGATCCTTTGCCATTGTGTCCTAACTGTCATGAATTAGCGAGGCCAAATGTATTGATGTTTGGGGATTGGGAATATATCGGCAACCGATTGAACGAACAGGAAAAACATTACAAGCAGTTTAAATCAAATCTGAAGGCGACAAAGTCAAAATTGTTGATCATTGAATTAGGAGCTGGTACAGCCATTCCTACAGTCCGATTCGAGAGCGAACGTATGTTTGTTGATCCAAGTTGGACTGCTCATCTAATACGTATTAATCCATTCGCTGAACATGCGACTGTCGATCCATATCACAGAAAGAAAACTCAAGGGCAAGCTCTTGAATTACCCTTAGATGCATTAGTAGCATTGACATTGATTGATCAAGCGTTAAAAAAGAAATTAAACCAATAACACTGTTCCAAGAACTTCGTTGATAGTCCATATTCTTGATTATAATAAGTTCGAATGTTCACGTTCATGTCTTTTTTTTCATATCGATTCATGATGTCTATACACAATCAGCATTCTAATAAACCATGATAACATATGGACCTTTCCTTTGTTTTAAATGTGTACTGTTCAAATTTCATAACTTTAGACATCACACATGTCGATAGAATAGACTGATGAAACCAAACTAGGACCAAACAATTTCTCGGAACTGGAACTGACATTTTCTTCGATGTTCCCGAAACGTTTCAAATTAGATTGTATAGTTCCAGTTGCAGTTTAAAAGCAATTTGTGACCGAAGTTTCTGAAAATCTCCTTTCCTTTATTGTCAGTATGTCTGCGTACATAAGCTCATTCATAAAAGTACCGAAGGATTAACAAGAACACTAAGAAACCGACTCTTTGAGTGGCTTAATAATATTCGATTGTTTCCAGATTACTTCGGCTTGATTTCAAAAAAATCCGGAAACGATCTGTTGTCGTTGAGCAAATGCTAGCGGACATTGTCATCGAGAGAAGAAAAGTTATTGACCTAAACTCGTTTGAACCCGTTCTTATCTCTTTTTTCTTGAATTGTGAAGGAAAAAACTGTGATTGATGCGTGAAATAAGACGGAGAGGGTTTCAACTCGTGTTGTGGGCAAAATCACGAGATAAAAAACGCGTTTCCACCTTATTTTTGACGTTTCTTGTTTGTCCCGGAGTGCCGAGAAAGATACATTTTTTACTTTTTGATAAACGAATTTTTCATCAATCGCAAACGCACAAAAGAAAGACATTTTTCGGTGTTTCCATGATGCTACCCTCATCGTCAAGAAAACGTGGCAACAGTTGGTCTTTCCAGTATTTATGCAGATGTGAGTGTGCCTATCGGCACACCGTTCTCCATGATCTCGTTTCTTTGTCTTGTGTATGACACATTAATCGCCTTTGTCATGCGTGACTCTCTCTGCATGAATGCCCCTCGCTCTCTCTCTATCTTATGTGAAAAAAGAGGCGCAGTTGATGTTGGGTGAAGAGCAAGGAGAGTGTCGAAGAGCGACGGACTAGAGTTCAATCTACATAAAACAACATCCATCAAATTCGTTCCAGTTCGTGAACTGTCTGTGTATATGTGGCGACAGCATCAATTTCTGTCTTTCAGCTTCACATGTATCTATTATTTGTTTGTACAGGTAACATAACCAAATTCTTGCCTCTGTTTTTCATCACCTGTACGCGTGTACATAAGCATAGAAATGTATTAATAGGCAAACGATGACTTGTCATTTGTATTTTGCAATAAGCAACTGTTGATCGTATAATAACAGTAGGTAGGGAAAACGTGTTAGCTGTCCATGAATCAGCGCACTGCTTACAAAACTGATCTTACTCATTTGATCATGCTTCGAAAAAACACCAGGAATAAGTGGTGAGGGAAGACGATAACAAAAGATCGAAACTGACATGAGCGAACGCCATCGAGATCGACAGCCAAAAAGGTCAAATTCATGTACACTTCTTTCAAATTCTGCTGATATTGTGTGCTTCAGCATAGGTAGAGATAGATGTTCAACCATTACATGCTTGGCATTTTCTGATGAGAGTAATTCTTCTAGATTCTTCTCGAAAGAGATATTTCCTTCCGTGCAAAAGTCAGAAAAAAACTTTATAATTCTAAATAATCTAATAGAATGGACTCAGTCATCACTCAACACTGTGCGACAATATTGAAACAAAAGCAATTTGTGTCGTCGATGGAATTGAAAACATTATTTGATGAGATTATCGTGGGATTAAAAGAGAATTCAACGCTGGATCATTACTGTCGAATAGTGGATACATTGAAAAGTGTTCGCGTTGTAACGATGATCGATCCGCTGATTGTAGACCACGAACTTTATCATAGTCTACGGAACACATTGAGTGATATTTTACAGAAATGGTGTCATGAAGACATGTTAAATGATCAAGAACAATATTTATTCGAGCAAATCGGTGATCTGTTTTTAAAAATGATCAATCTTTTGAAACAAACAAATGGAACACCAATATTGGCATTTAAAAAATGGTTTTTAAATGAAAAATTTATGAAATCTATAGCACAATGTTTAGATGACATAGCTGCAAATGGTTCAAAGTACATTGATGATGAACGGAATGTAGCCAATTTTAGTCTGTTGATACAATCGTTAGAATGGTTTCAGTCAGGTAATCGAGAAATAAGAAATAATATGCATTTGTTGCTATTAATTAATCCAATAACAAATTGTCTTTCGTCACAATATTATGTGGATCTATTCAAACAACTCAAAATAGAAGATAGTAGTCGAACTTCAATTGAAGAATTTCTATTGGGCACATGTCCCTGCTACTGTGCATGGTATCGAGGTGACTCTCACGAACACATCATGCATCGTTTGTGTGAGTCAGACATGTTAAAACATTATGAAGATATCTATGATCTGTTCACTCCGTCTATTGATCGCTGGGAACATGCTGTCATGGAATCGATATTTTTCATGACCGCACTGATCCGTTACATCGCTTATTTCAATTCGACACGAGATTATTTGAAAAAGAATTTAAAGATCATCGATTATGTACTTTTATTACTGAGTGCAAATTGTTTATTGGATAACATTCAAATGACAAGCGACTATAATTCGGAAACCAATGTCACCGATTCGGCTATTACAATGATATATAATTTGACAGTTGATCCATATTTTCTATCATATATTAAAGACAATCCCAATTATTCGAAGAACATGTTTTTACAATTAAGAAATGCTAAAGTTGATCGAGTCAAATTACATGCTTGCATGATTTTAGCTAAGATGATGGATGAACAGGATATTAAGGATTTAGACGATATCGGAAGTGTCACATCGGTTTTTATGGATTATTTAGTGAGAGCTGTTGGTGATACTTCCCATATGTTTCAAGATGTCACTGTTGAACAGTTGTTATCATGTTTGAAAGGTATGAACCTCTTAGTTGATAACTGGATAAAAATGTAGAAAAGTAGATATTTTCACGAAAAGCTCGGGAAAAAATGTCCTCATCGTTAAGCACAAACCAGTGTTGCTAGCGGAGCAGAGTAGAGTCAGTTCTGCAGCACACAGCTGGGGGATCATCTGGAACGAAATATGCCATTGTGCTAACTTCGGTTGAGGCAAAAAGAAAATAGAAACCATTGACACTCGAGTGATCAAAGAACAGTAATAGATAGCATGTTTTCTCCATTCACTTTAGTCAACGAGTACAGTCTCTTTCCGTTTATCACCTTCAATTTTTTATTTCTGTATAAAAATCTAAGAATGGTTTTTGTAACCGTTTTGTTACTGTATTTCATTCATAACTAGATGTGCACGTATTCCAGGATAAAGATGAACATGGAGATGGTAGCTGTATATCCTGTTCCTATACATTTAGTGTTTATCCAACATGATCAAATAAAAGATACACTTGCAAGACAAAACCACTTGCCTTTATTAATTAAATGTGCATCAGAGCCAAGTCTTCATGTTGGCTTAGTCTTACAACTATCGCTCGAGATCTTATGGGCAATAACATTCAATGAACGAGCTGCTCAAACATTGAGAAATGCTCATCAAGATTTCCTGTCCTATGTGGAAGCTAATTACATTAATTCATGTGAAGAAGGTGTCAAAGCAGCAGCTGAAGGTATCCTCTGGAAGTTGGAAACCGAATCTGTCACCAAGAGCAAAATAAAAAAGCAAAACTCCATGAATAGTTCTGATGAGAAATATGATATAATGATAAGTTATAGCCATGCTAACAAAGATTTGTGCTTTAAAGTGCATGAAAGTTTGGTTCAATCAAACTTTCGTGTTTGGCTCGATTTGCAAAATATGTACGGTAGTACTCTACAGTCAATGGCTTCAGCAATTGAGTGTTCAGAAATAGTTCTCATTTGTATGTCGAATCCATATAAACAAAGTGCATATTGTCGATCAGAAGCTGAATATGCTTATGCGCGTCAACGACATATTATTCCCTTAGTATTGGAGAAAAAATATCGGCCAGATGGTTGGCTCGGTTTTATTTGTGGATCACGAATGTATGTGGATTTCACTAAAACCGACTTCGAACAAGCCTTTGACAAATTGATTAAGCAAATTCAATTTCATCGCCAGAAACCAACACAATCAGCGCCACAACGTAAAAAGCAACTGATGCATGATGATGGATCGTCATCGCCTTCCAATCCGAAAAAGGACAATAACACTGAACAATCATCAAAAGACATAATCCAAGTAAGAATACTCGTATCAATACAGATTTCATCATATAACAATGGAAACGCTGCGTAGGACACTACAATACATCGAACGGAACCTACACAGGTAAGCTTTAGAGTATGACTTAGAATTATCAGCATTTCCTCTATCTAGAAAATGTTGACACTTCTGCGTTTTGTTTGTAATGTAGGAAGCAATTCCACGACATTCGAATAATTTGTATGAACAACGGTATATCGAACTTTGGACACATGATGATGTTCTCAATTTTATCGATGGCGCAAAACTTGATTTAGTGCGACCATTATTTGAAGATGAACATATGGATGGACGTTTATTATTTACTCTATATGAACAATGCGAATCGAATATGGAATCAACCTATCAATTATTAAATTCACAATTACGCGATTATCATAGTACACATTTACCATTACCCACATATCTTTGTTTTGTCAATCAACTGAGACAGCAATACTATCCCATCAATATTGGGCAGATTATTCGTCGTGTTTTCTGGACAATTGCGAAGCAAATTCAACAGTTATTTTTTTCAGACCTGAATTCATCAGCCTCTATCAAATAGAAAACCACTGCTCGTAAATGACACTAACGATTTTCTGTTGTCAAATTTGATTAAAGAGTATAAATAAAAATCAAAAACTTGATCGGTGCCATTCATGTCTGATGTGAATGTTCCCTTTTCTCAAAGAAGGATTATCTGTAAAAAAAAATGTTCGTGTGTCTGTCTGGCCAAGCCAGTCAGAATGCAGCACTGCTCCAGCAAGAAAATAACCTATATATTCGTAAGGAAAGACTAGCCCATAGGAAATCGAGGATGGAGAATTCGAATCTGAGCTCTATTTGACCCGTAACCACATTGGTGGATCCGAAATCAATAGAAATCGAGTTTTCAGAAAGTAAGATCCTTCAAAGGTATTCAGGTGAGGGAGATTTGAACCTACATTCTGTCTGGCTTGCTACACTATTTTCAATCGTGAAAACATGAGATTTCACAGCGTTCCATTTTAGTGTGATCGTCCACGCTTTGATTGTTCAAAACTAACCGACAAATCAGAAGTGAGCCGCTGCAAGGAAACCACCTCGTGGTGGTGTCCGATTTTAATTCTTTATATAGAAAGCAGAGCTTCAGCCATTCAGATTCTATCTGAGATCTTTTTCGACTAGTCAGATTTTTCCTTGGGTTTCGAGGATTTTTGTGATTAATGGAATTTTTCTTGGTTTTCTTCAGTCAACCAAATTTCTTTGTTCTTTTGTCCCATTTGTGAAAGAGAGAGTCATCCACATCAAAATGTTTGAGGGTCTGTTTATCTGTCCAACTATTCAGGAAGCGGTACATATACTCAACGATTCGAAATTGATCAACTTCGGAAGCAGGGCATGGTGGCAGCTGGTAAATTATGAAAAAAATCGACGTTTTGTGGTATAAGACCTGACTACAGATGAGCAAAGGTAAAAATCAACGCAAAAATTGTTTTTCGTTTCTACGTTTGCTATCAGAACGGCTTTAAAACGAAAACGAGCAAATTGTGTCTTATGTCCAAATACCATATCTTGGTCCGAATGTCACGCGAACAAGTTTTTAATGTAGTTAACAAGTGGTCTACAAAAAACGGAAACAGAAGACTCAAAAGCGACGAGGATAGGACGAGAATACAGCCGAGAGTTCAGATATATAAAATAGTTAATTTGATAGATTCAGTCCATCGGAATAAGGTGCAATATAACTCGACGAATGCATTCTTCAATAGCACAACGCGCTTCAAGGCCACCTATTGTCAAATCATTCTGATAAATTTCAGCCACTTCGATATATTTATATAAAGCTTCTTCATAGTTATTCGTGGCTTCCAATACCTTACCAAAACCGATTAATAGTTCGATGTATTCTTCGAGTGGCAATTGAATATTTTGTTCGAGCGTCAATTTATAATTCTTTAACGATTTATCATTTAGTTGAAGTGCACGATAGCAGTGACCGAGTTGCATGTAACATCTGGGTAAAAGCAATGGATCAGATGAAATGTTCCCACCTTGTTTCATGTTGTTTATTTTGCATTCCAGAGTAATAATTGCTTGATCATAGATGCCATTTTTCATGAATGTCTTAGCTAACGGATATATTGAATCCAAAATCTCCTGGCGATAACGACGATATTCGTCACTCTGCATATAAGAGATTAATTCGTTCATTGGCCGATTCAGAGACAGTCGTGCGCACATACTCTTCACTTTCTCGGTACCTGCAAAAAGTTGGGCACTATCTTCTCTGTTTATTGATTGATAAATAAAGTCTGTAGAATGCTGTTCGATACCGAATTTTATTTTCATCATTTTTTGGTCAATAATCTTAGCTTCATTTTCATCATTTTGAGCCAACGCTATGTCATATAAACCTTGATAACAAGCATACTTTTTATCTTTATCGTCATATTCGGAAAGTAATCGATTGTACAATTCTTTTGCCTCGTCAAATCGTTTATATGCAGTAAGGTGCATACCAAGAGCAAGAAATAAATTCTGCTCTGTATCCCATATGGATTTTGGTGTGGCACGATTTTTCTTCGATTGATTGTTCAAAGTCATTTCAAATAAAAATATAATTTTACCATCCTCGGAAATAACATCAAAATTATCAATGTTGAACATCTGCCCTGGCGCGAACAGTACTTCTTTTTCTTCGTGGTGATTACTCATTTTGGAGATATCAGCAAATGGAAAGTAGGGTGATGCATCTTGTTTTCGTGCGGTAATTTTGAAAAGAATTAATGAAAGAACAATGTTAAATGGATTGACATCGGCATTCGCAGTACGAAGAAAAGCAAGAGCATATTCTCGATCTTTTGATGTCGAAAAGAAAGTAGTGTTCATAATAGAAGAACGATGATAATAGGCCATAAACAGATCGGCTATTTCGAAGAAACTTGATCGCTGACCCCGATATACAGTTAACATCTGATCATCTGTTTCTTGCACCATTAATTCCCGCAGTTGGTTGCAAATATCCTGGAAAATGAATCGAAATGGTAACAGTTGACGAATATTTGTCGTACGTAGTGCAATATTGAGGTTTTCATAAATAAATGCATCCCGAGTGTAAAAGAGTATTGCCTTATTCGGCGAGTACGTTTCTCTAAAATTTTCAATTGTTGTCGGAGGAGCGAGATCTTTTGTTTCGAATAATGTCATCAGTTCAGTTTTGTCTGATGGAAATGGTGGAACGTTCCGAAGACACATTAACAGAAAAAAACGTAGTGAGGAATTGCTATCGAGTGGTTTACACGAGCGTTCGATAGGTTCCACACATTGAAAAATATCTTCCTCGGAATCTTCGTCATACTCAAAGTCGATTGATTCACTGAATCTTGTTTGTTGTGTTACTTCAGCATCTGACGGCTGGTCCAAATTACGTGCTATCTCTTCTGTCGGTCGGTCTGCCATATACTTGACCTACAATTTGAAAATGAATTATAATAGAATCTCTCTAGGATTCTTGAGACAGCAAAGATAAAAGTTTGTTAAAGAAATTTCGATTAGTAGAAAATATAGGATGGGGAATATTGTTGCTTATTATCAGCTTCACTGCCAGACTTAGGAAAGAGAGTTTATAACTGTAAGCTTTTGTCACAATTACTTGAGATTTATCCATGAATCCGAATGATGAAAACTTAATTGGATTTATCATTATTTACTTTACTATTCGATACAAAACAGTCTAAATAAAGATTACTGTTTAATTTTCTCATGACACGACATCACTTTGTATGTTTTTGAAAATCTTTTACAATCTCATAGAAGATGCATATTTGACTTCGTTTTATTTGTCGAAAAGAATGACGACCATCTTTTTGTTAGAACTTTTCTGAAATTTGATATGTAATATACTCGATCTCAACTTTCAATTTTGATATCACACTTTAGAAGATTGTGTTCGATCGAGAGATATTCGAATTCGTTTCCGTTTGAAACTTGAAATTTACAATTTACCAATGGGTTAGTACCATACGGTTATAGGGTAATCCAAAACTGTGAAGCTTTCGCAATCCAATTGCTTGATCTTCTTTATCACAAGTCGAAAAACATTTAAAGTTTAGTATCGAATCTCTCGCAAACAGATGAATAATCCTCTAAAATTAGTGAATTTCTAGCTCTACTAAAAGGGAAGATATATAGGTTCATATTATAGAGATGTTTCTTTCTATATCCTAAAAAAGAAAAACAAAATTTTTATTCTTAAATAATATTTGCAGAAGTCAATTTCATCATAAGTACAATATCTGATATTTTCATATCTCTACCGTTATTTTTGTTCATTGAATATCTAACTTTTGACATAATTTCAATCGGCATAACTCGTCCAGTATCCTTCCATTTCGGTATCTTCTTTTTTATAGTTTTCTCTCTTCATAGTTTCATGGCAGTTTCTTTCTGTTATTTGTAGAGCTAGATATTGGAAATTTTCGAGTAGTATGCATCTACGAAGAGATTAGACATTAAATGTGGACAAATTTCGAATTTTTAAGGCAAAAGAATATTTGATCTGTGGGAAGCTAACACTTTTTAATCATCGTTATACGGAAAACCATTTTTTGAGTAGCTCATTTCATGATAGGAAAAAACGGTTCAATGTTGTGATGTCAATTATTATTTTTACAGTGTTAGTTTTATAGAAATCAGTCTCCTTTGTTTACCTTCGCATACATTTTCATTGATTCTCGTTCTTCTTCATTGAATGGGGGTTTATTCGCAATAAGAATTAATTGAACTTGTTCGCAATAATGAATAGAAGACACAAGATCAGTCACTAGGCGACCTCCAACAAAGATAACGATTGGAACATTCGGATTTGAAGAGACTTCATCGGTAACAAAAGCAAAACACTCATCAACGTTGTCAAAAACACGTGTCGTTCGAGTAGAATTTGCATTATTCGTTGCTATTTTCTTGAGAACTTTAACTTGCTCTTCGTCATCGTGAACTGCAATGATGATAAATCTAAATCTTGATTCGATAGCAACTGATTGACGTTCGACAGCATTTCGAACCAAAGTGCCAAAAAGATCAGCAGGATCTTTTGATTCAGCCATGTCACTCGTTGAGTGCAATTTGAAAAATGAAACACAAAAGAGAAAGAGAATGACTAAATAAACAAATCGAACTACAATGTGTTGATCATACATTCATCGTGCTGAAGAAGGAGAAGAACGAAACATTTTTTTGCACTGCTGACGAAACCTTAAAACAGTAGTTTTATATTGTGTTGTTCTTGCATCCACCTCCACATAGAAAATACCTCACCTCCCTTGTTGTTTTGTCATTTCAAGACGCTTTCGAATTGATAGAATAAGAAAGCAATCAGTTTTTAATTCCATACAATGTTATCATTTTGATGGTCGGATATTGTTGATTTAATGTCCACGATTGTTGGTAAGCGCGCAGTTTGGATGTGAATGGAAAACAAAGTTTTGTCGTTATCCAAAGCAGAATGCTTTAGGCATACATTTATTCCCTCGACTGAAAGGAGGGTCATATGAAATAAAGTAAATTGAGTTTGTGTGTTTGTTTGTGGGTTTGCACAGACATAAGCCAGTCAGATTTTTTTGAGCTAGGAATTAACCAATCAGGGGTAATTCGATGCGGGGAGTTTGAATATGAGCTTCGTTTGCCCCGAAACCCTATCCTAGGGGCTGAGAGGGGGGGGGGGGGGTTGAGCTATTAACCAATAGAAATCGAGTTTTTAGGAAAATGGTTATTCTGGGGTAATTCGATGCGGCGAGTTCGAATATTCCCTCGACTGTAGGGAGCGCCATGTGAAAAAAACTGTTTGTTTGTTTGTGTATTTTTGTCAGGGTCAAAGGTCAAAGATAAAAAAAACATTTTCTTCAAAATCCCGTTAGAAGTTTAGATGCGAATCTGAATGGAGTGTGAGGGATATGAACGTGTGTCGTTAACACTTAGATTAAAAAATGTTTTTTTCTGCGTTGTCTCAATGGTCCCCACACGAATAACGAGGTGTCACAAGGTAAATGTTATCATGCAAAGATTCATGATAGACAGATACTATCGGCATTTCAATGGAACTAGGATGTAAATGGGCACAGCTCTTTCGAAGCTTGTAGCAATGTGTAGATTTCTGTAGTAACGATTATATCCCTATACCGACGGAATTGATTTATTTAGGGACAGAGCATAGATGAATGAATGCAGTTAACTACGAAAAATGTAACAATAGTAAGCATGTGAAGGAATCTACTACTTCTACACATATTCTTTCTTAAAGTGTATGTGTATGACTGTGTGTCCAAGCCAATCTGAAATCTTCATTGATTTAAAAAGTTCTGATATTCTAGAAGTCTTTACCAATGCTAGTCAAACGTTGAGAATTCGAATCAATGATCAAATATGACGTTTTCAGTGATCAATAACTGATGAAGATTTAGATTTATTTGTTTGGTAAAATTTGATCGATGTTTATGCAGGACTCAATATGTACCTGAAGTTCGTTTTACGGAACAGCTGTTGACTAATAATACGCAATATTATTTTTAAAGCTTGGGCAAGGGTAATTTGCTATCATGAATCGAAATTGGAGATTAGCAGTTCTATGAATTGTTATTAATGAATAATAAATTAACAAAAACAGTTTCATTCAACACTTTGACTGTAAGTTATATCGGGTGGCCCATAAAGAATTGCACCCTTAGTATTTTTTATGTATCTCTCTCAATCTCAAGGGTTTAGACTTAAAATTTTTTTTTGATCTATTCGTCTCGAGATTCTCTACAAAACGGGCCTATTTTTATTAACGAAGAAATGAACCATTGTTTTTCGAGAGATGATTTAATCGAGAGGTCCAAGATGAACAACTTTCAAAGACAACATCTGTTCGAATTTTTTTGACCGACTTTTTGAGTTCATCGATCAGAGCCTTCTTAGATGTCACCTTAGACCACTCGATTGCTTTAACAAGTTCGTCCCATATTGAATAATCCAATGGATTTAAATCGAGACTGTTCGGAGGCCAGTGATCCTTGTCAATGAATGATGGAAAGTTGTTTTGACACCACTGCTGAGTAAGATGATGGACATGAGGTTTTGCACCATCTTTCTGAAAGGTCCATTGGTTTCCAAAAACCTTGTTTC
>JADMIO011507031.1_pt1 | contig 58306 bp, 48 predicted proteins | sample 8958161 | NCBI WGS metagenome assembly JADMIO01 (sample SAMN16585339, study PRJNA669376) | soil metagenome | isolation source: Crop rotation soil | place: USA: Cullars Rotation, Alabama | collected 2011
GCCGCGACTTCAAGTCACGTGAATTCCAAGCTTCGGATCCCACTGTGCTGGAAAGCGAACAGAAAGACTACTTCAATGCCAAAGCGACTTTACAGAGTATCGTAAAAAATGCAAGCGACAAAGAACTGAAAGAAGAAGCTGCAAAAAAACTGGAAAATGTAAAAGCACTGGAAAAATCAAAATCCAAGCTCACAGAAGAATAAAGCAGGTCGCTCAAAAATATCAGAAACATGAATTACGCCAAATATATAGCACTTACCGCCAGCAGCCTGCTGTTCTTATCTCTACAGGCATCGGGGCAGCAACGCAGTACCAAGGATACCGTTATCCAGGGTCAGACTATTGAGATTATTCAATCCTACAAACCGGAGATTGCACGCCCAGAGAAACCAGTATTAAGTCCTGCACTACCTAATATTGATACCAGCAAACCGCGCTTCCAATATGAAGTGCCGCAGCAAACCCTGAGTTATACTTATCATTCCGTGCCTATACGTCCCCTTGCGCTTGGCCGCCAGGAAACGGTAATGCCTTTCCAGAACTATATCAAAGCAGGGCTGGGCAACCTGTCCTCTGTTTATGTAGATGCAGGTGTGGGCAGTCTTAAAGGGGAAGATTACGAAACAACGCTGCACTTTAACCACCTTTTCCAAAAAGGCCCTATTGCCAATCAGCAAACCTCCCGCACCGGTTTCGATGCTTCTGGTCAGTATTATACTTCCGGTCATGCCATAGGCGCAGAGCTGGGTGTGCAACGGAATGCGCTGTCTTATTATGGTTATGACCATGACTCATTCGAGTATGCCAGGAATGCCATCAAACAAGTCTTTACCGGGGCAGATATCCGGGTGTTCGGGGAAAATACAGAAGCCAATAAATGGAATATCTGGTATAAACCTTCCCTTCAACTCGGTATGTACAGCGATAAATACAATGCCAGGGAACGTACTTTCGCCTTTGATGTTCCGGCCCGTATAGCGGTCGATTCTACTTTGAGTTTCTCTTTGGGTGTCAAAGGCAATTTTACCCAACTGAAAACCGACGCCTTTGACCGGGGCAATAATATGATTCAGGTAAACCCCGCGCTTGACCTTGACTTTGATGCTACCAATATCCATATTGGCTTAAGCCCGACCTGGGGTACAGACAATACAGCTTACCTGTTGCCCGACCTGAGCCTCAACAGCCGTTTCTTTAACAATGCCCTTACCCTTGTGGCGGGCTGGAAAGGCAACCTGATCCAAAATACTTACAGGCAGCTCAGTACCAAAAACCCTTTTATCAATAATATATACGACCTGAAACAAACAAAAGCAGACCAGGTTTATGGCGGCTTTGAAAGTGCGCTGGGACAGCATATCTCTTTCGGCGGAACAGTAAGCTGGAGGCAATGGAAAGACCTGGCCGAATTCGTTAATGACTATTCCGGTATTGGCGACGGCAAGAGATTTGCCATTGTTTATGATCGTAATGTACAGGCTATCAGCCTCGATGCTTTTATCCGCTATCAGGTAGGTAATGTATTTGGTTTGAGCGCGAGCGGGACCTGGTATAATTACTATCATAAGGAAACCTTTAGCAAAGTATTTCACGAACCGATGCTGCGCCTGGGCGGGGCCATGTATATCCATCCCCTCGATAAACTGCATATTAATGTGAACCTGGACTTCTGGGATGGCAGTTATGCCATGAAGCAAAACGGAGATAGTTATAAATTAAGCGCCTATATAGACCTGAGTGCAAATGCAGAGTATAATATTATTCCGCGTTTATCTCTATTTTTACAGTTCAATAATATACTCGGCAATAAATATGAACGCTGGTACCAATACCAGGCTTATGGGTTCAATGTTATTGGCGGATTGAGATTTAAATTTTAATTCAATCCCGGTTGACTTTAAATTCAGCCCTGATTGCTTACTTTAGCCGCTGAACGGCATAGTGCATAATTATCAAATTACATAACAAGACCTGAAAATGGACATAGCTAAATACGTTGGTTTATTTCTGATAAAAAATGAGTACTGCTTCCTGCCGGGTATCGGCAGCTTGCAAGTGACCAAGAAAAAGGCTGCATACGGAAAAGAATCAGAACAATTGAGCGGACCGACATATGATGTGGTTTTTGATCAACGCTACGGATCTATCGACGATTCTTTTGCCAACTTCATTGCTAATAATGAACGGATCAGTATTGCCCATGCATCCAATCATTTAAAGGATTTTTGTGCTGCTACGAAGATTGAACTCAGGGAAGGCAAGGAGATCATTATACCGGCCATTGGTAAATTTACCGGAGGTACCAATGCTACGATCCAGTTTGTTGCCGACCCCAACCTGAATATACAGGGCCGTACCATTCCTTACTTTAAGAACAATACCAGTACGGAAGTAAAACGCGAAGAGCCGATTACACAGATCATAGAGAACACCTCGTTCCGCGAGCCGAAAGGGGATGAAGAGATTGTATTAAAAGCGCCGCAGGTGAATTGGGGAAAAATAATAATGCTGGCCGCTATTGTACTTGTTGTGATTGCCGGCGCTATTTTCCTGTTCTGGTACATGAACAACTCCAAAGATGATAAAGCGGCGCCTGCGCCCGCTACTGCAGTTGAAGGACAAAATACAGAGCCTGTTGGCAATGCTGTCCCTGAACAGGCGCCGGTTCAACAGACTACGGCAGCCAATAATGATGGTACCATTACTTATAATGTAGCGCTGCAGCAGTATTCTACCAGGGAAAGGGCGGAAAGCCGTGTGGCCAAATTGAAATCCTATGGCAACAGTTCTGTAAACATGATTGCTAAAGATTCTGTTACTTATTATGTAGCGATCTCTGTTTCTTCAAATGCTGCGGATACCGCCAAGGTAGTCGATTCGCTGAAGAAACTCTTTAACCCGGGTGGTAAAGTAGAAATTGTTAAATAAATAAAATAACTCTATAGATAGTTGGTTGATTTTGTGTAATTAAATATTATCTTTAATATCATTATTTAATTACCGTGAAAATATTCCTCTGCACCTATATTGTTTTATTTGTGTGCTTTTCAACAATGAAAGTTGGTGCAACGGTTTTTTCGTAAAACAAAATGCTACTGGAAACGGAAGTTCTTGGGCCAACGCAAGCAACGATATACAGCACATCATTAATCAAAGCACAGCTAACAATAGCATTTTTATAGCTCAGGGTACTTATTTCCCCCAGCGAAGTCCGAACGATTTGAACACCATTACGATTTTTAATCGGGATAATGCATTTGTATTAAAAAACGGGGTGAAAATATACGGCGGATTCAGTGATACAGGTAATCCTCAATTTACCGATCGGGATTAGATGCTCTATCCAACTACTTTAACGGGGAATCCAACTTCCACGACCATTAATGCAATTAACAATTACCATGTTGTACTAGTGCTTCCTGGAACTAAAGGGGGGAGCGTGTCTTGATGGCTTTGCCATTAAAGATGGAAATGCCAATGTGTCTAGTTATTTTGTTTTTGGGTACCAGGAGATTTACAGGAACAGAGGAGGCGGGTTGGCCTCTTACATGAGTGCTGTAGCATACAGAAACCTGATTATCGAAAATGGTTACGCCGGTGGTGGTGGCTGCGGAGCCTATCTTTTTTCCGATTTTTCGTCGCTGGACAATGTAACGATACGCAATAATGTTTCCTCTAATGAAGGGGGAGGCCTGTCTTTTATTGGCGGATACATCAGATTGTTATGCATTTACAGTGACAGGTATTGCGGATTATAGCGATGAAAACCAAACTATCCATATATATCCTAACCCTGTACAGGATGCACTTTATGTAAAAAGCACAGGAGAGCAAAAGCGGAGAAAAATATCGCTTGCAGCGGTAAGTGGAAAGGAAATAAAGCTTTGGAAAAATTGGAATACCAAGGAAGTGAAGCTGGATGTAAAAAGCATTACCCCGGGTATTTACTTATTGAAGGTCTTCTCGGATGATGCAGGCAAAACATTTAAACTCATAAAGCAGTAAACCATATACTGTAATGTGTCCTTCAATCTTTACACACAAAGATACTGGCTACCAGATAAAGAAAGCTGCTTCAACCGATGCAGCTTTCTTTATTACCGGATCTTAAGCCGGTTTCTTCAATACAAAAATCAGGTTGCTGGTCTTTTTGGTATTATCGATTACCGCTACCTGCATACCCTTCGATTGTGCCCATTGCTCTATAAAGCTACGGCTGATGAAATGTAATTCGTTGCGGGTTTTATTGAAGTTGAAGATCTTTGTAGAAAATACTTCGGTACGTTTGGTGCCTTTGTGGCGTTCAGTAAGCTCTTCCACACCATCGCGGATAATAAGGGTGCCAGCAGCATTCAATGCAGTATGACATTTGTCCAGCAGGGCTTGTTGTTGTTCCGGCAAAAGGTAATGTAATACATCGCTGATGATTATGCCATCGCAGCACTGCAGGGTATAGGCGCTCAGGTCGGCCTGCTCAAAGCGGATCCTGTCCTCTGCTGTTGCTTGTTCTGACAGCCGGTCTTTTTTAACCGGAACCTTTTTTATCCTTTTATAATTGTGCTGTGCTGTTTCGATTTTGTCTTCATCATAATCCACACCGATAAACCAGCGTTCTTCTGAAGCCCAGTGCAGCATATAGGTCATGAAACCATAACCGCAGCCCAGGTCGTAAAAAGTTCCGGAACGGGGCAGCAGGTTATGGAAAGGTTCATAATTATCCTCAAGGGAAGTCTTTACCCTGCAATACCATTCCAGTACCGGGCCTTTGTATATATGGCCCTTGAGGATTTGCTCCCGGAAATACCCCGGAGTTTCCTGGCGCATTTTCTCTTCCCGGAATTCCTGTTTGAACCAGCGGCTGATCAGCTTTGTGCGTTCCCGGTACCCTGTTCCGAAACGGGCATCCCCTGCCTGGATAGGCGGTTGTATTTTTATAGTAGCCGTTCCGTCTTTTAAAAGCCAGTCGCCTTTTTGCATAGCATAATGAACACCATGTAATACAATCGGTATGATATCGAGGTTCAGTTGTTCCGCAATATAAAAAGCGCCTTTGTGGAACCGTTGTATCTGGTCATCATAAGAGCGGGTACCTTCAGGGAAAACCACGATGCCATAACCCCGGCTAACCAGGTCCCGCAAGGGTTCTATACTATCTTCCGCACCATCTGCCACCGGGTAGTATTCTGCCATCCTTACAATTTTGCCGAACACCGGTGAACGCCATACCCATTTATTGGTTAGCAGTACTAGCTTGGGATGCAGCATGGTGGTAATAAGAATATCAAGGAAGGAAGAGTGATTGGCAATGTAAATTGCGGGCTTCCTGAAATCTCCCTCTGCTATTCTGATCACCCGTTTTTTAATACTGGTCATCACATACAGCACACTGCCGGTGCATTTGCTCAGAATAAAATGAAACAGGTATTTGCTCCTGGCTTTGCCGAAGGGGCGAAGGCCGGTCAGCAATAAACCGGCCACCGTAACCAGCAGGCAACTTAGGAAAAAATAGAAAAAGGAGAATACAGATTTTAATAAACTCCATAAAGTAAAAGGCATGAAACCCTTGTCAGCCCTGTGTTGTATCATAAAGTTGAACAGGAAAGGCTGCAACACCTGCGATACAAATACGACGCAGACCAATCCTAATGTGGCCACCAATGCAATAGATTGTAAGGCCGGGTGTTTTGCAAAAATTAAAGTACCCAGGCCAATAACGGTAGTGAGTACGGAAAGGTAAACGGCAGCACGGGCCGGCCGGATGTTGTTTTTACCAGTACGGTATTTTTCCATCAGGCTGTCCATCATAAAAATGCTGTAATCATCGCCCAGCCCAAAGATGAGGGTTGAGATGATGATATTAACGATGTTGAACTTCAAACCGAAAATACTCATCATACCTAATATCCATACCCAGGTAAGCGCCATGGGCAGGAAGGAAATGAGGGCCAGTTCAATGCGTCCGTAAGCAATAAGTAATGCCAGGAAAACGAGCAAACCGGAAAAAAGCAGGATCTTGTTGAAGTCTTTGTTCAGCAGGTTCAGCAACCTTTCGGATACAGACTGGCGGTCGGTGGCAATAACATCGGTGTTATGTTGAAATGCACGAAGTACGGTTGCCCTTGCCCCCGGAGTTACTTTCAGCGATGCGATAGCATAATGATAACCGCCTTGCTGTGCCAGGGCACTGGGCACGAGATGCTGTAGAAAGGATGTAGCGGAGGTATCGAACGGGGTGTATTCTTGTTGCAGGGTATTGCTGAAGGCTGAAAATGCATCCGTACTGAAGCCGGCAGCCTGTGCCGAAGCCTGTACTGCTGCTATTGTGTTACTGATCTTATCGGTTGTCCAGAAGCTTTTCCAGCGGGCTATACGCTGCTGCTGTTCTTTTCCGGAAGGTAAAATTACAGCAGGGTTAATGCTGTTGCGTATGGCGCCTTTCTGTTGCAGCTCCCGGATAATGTTCTGGGCAGCTTCTATTTTCTGTGCAGCCGCTTCTCCGCTTTTTTCTTTGGCGACTACAAATACGGAACTCAAGGCATAGGCGTTGTTCCTGTTGAGTTCTTCTTGTGCCCGTTGCAGTTCCGGCGACATATAATTGAGGTGCATCAGGTCACTGTCAAACTGTACTTTCCTGGCATAATGCCAGAGTACAGGCGTGGCTGCAATTACAGCGATCAGTAACCATTTATTGCCTTCCGGTTTCAAGCCTGCAAGCCGGTCGATAAAGTTAGGTTTCGTGTTGCTGTCTTGCGAAGTGCCGTCCAGGCCTTTTAACAGGTGGGGCAGGAAGATAAGCGTGAACAATGAAGCGCCGGTAAGGCTCGCTGCGGCAAAAGTGCCAAGGTCCTGCAACAAGGGGGCATGGGCAAACCGAAGGGCAAAGAACGCACCGATAGTCGTAAATGCACCCAGGGTTAAGGGAAATGCAAGGGCTTTTACATGCTCCCGCATGCCCTGATGAAGGCGTGCATGGCTCATGAAGTGCACCGAGAAATCCATAGCAATGCCCAATATTACAGCGCCTGCACCTAACGCGATCAGCGATATGCTGCCTTGTGCCAGGGCGGTAACTGCAAGGCCAAATATACCGGCGAATACCACAGGGACCATAAGCAGCAATGGCGCACGTTTGCGCCGGAACACATAATAGGTAAGCGCAAGCAATAAGACAACGGTAATGCTGAGGGTGAGTATCGTATCGGTGCGCATCTGGCTGGCATTGCCTGCTGCTACTGCCGGTCCGCCAAAATAACTGGTATGTAAGGCGGGCCGCTCCTTGTTCCAGGTTTGTAGCGCAGCATCCAGCTTTTTGAAGAACTGACCGTTAATCCCCGTTTCGGAAGAAGCATGGTTCAGTTCCAGGAAAAAAGTGAGCCTTTTGCCATCTCTGCTGAAAATGTAACCATTATATAATTCATAATCGGGGTCGAAGTTCAGCGTTTTTAATTTGCTGAAGGCCAGGGGTACTATGCCTATAGGGTCCTGTGCGATCCATTGTTTGGCTACGATCCCCGCGGGTGACAGAAGCAGCTTATGTTCCCTGTTCAGCGTGGTTTTGATACGTTCCGGCTGTATTAAAGAATCTATAGTGTTGTAGTCGTTTTCTTCCAGGAAGAGTGGGAGGTACTGGAGGGCAATAGCTGAAAATTGCTGTTCCTTATCGTCGTCAACTTGTGCCTGGATGGATTTTACCCATGTTTTATTTCCTTTTTCTATAAGGGCTTGCAGCTCGTTTTGGAGTCGGATAAGGCTGTCCGGGTTGCTCAGGTTATTGTCTTTGAAAGATAAGGTAAAGATGACTTGCTCTCCGGTTTTGGTTTTATTGAGCACATCGTTCATGGCTTCGATTTCAGGATCGTGCGGGATCATTTTATTGATATCGTCAACGAAACGGATATGGGAAGCCCCAATAATACTAAAGGCAAAGACAAGGATAAGACAAAGCCAGAAAAGCTTTCTGCGCTTTTCCAAAATGTCGTAAAGTGAAGTAAAGATATATTGCATAAAAATAGTACTGCAAAGTAAAGGAAAAGAATAAACCTTTGCGAGCGTTTGGGTACCTGCCTGGCCGGGAGATTGGAAACTTTTCACTTTCTGTATAAAATGCAGGTATACTGTGTATTTGAAGTTTGAACAGTATCGTTTTTCGCATATTTTTCACTTATATTTGTTGGGAACCTGAAATACGCTGCCATGACCATTATACCTGTCCGATATCTTATTGTGGATGATAATGAGCTGGACCGGATTATCGTGGAAATCCTGGCCCGCAAATATGACTTTCTCCATTTCTGCGGAAGTTATGCCAACCCGCTTGAAGCTATGGAAGCCATTAAAGTACAGCAGCCCGACCTGGTGTTGCTGGATGTGGAAATGCCCGGCGCTACCGGTATAGCCTTGCTTAAAGCAGTAAGGGAAATGGTGCCTATGGCTATATTTATTACATCCTATCCTGAATTTGCATTGGAAGGATTCGAACTCTCTGCCCTGGATTATATTGTCAAACCACTTATTGAAGAACGTTTTGCCAGGTCCATGAAAAGAGTTTCGGAATACTGGGAAATGAAACAGAAATCCACGGCCTACGATGTGTTTATTGAAAAAGAAATGATCACGATCAAACAGGGGCATGATAAGTTGCGCCTGCCCTTGAGCGATATTATTTACCTGGAAGCCCTGAACGATTATACAAAATTGATCACGGGGCGAAAAAACTATATCACCATCGGGGCCCTGAGTAAATTCCTGGAACAGCTCCCGGAAAATCATTTTTTCCGTATCCACCGCAGTTACGCTATTGCCATTGATAAGATTTCTGCATTAAGACGCAACGAAGTGGAATGTGGCGGCATTACCTTGCCTGTAGGTAAAACTTACCGCACTGCTGTTGCGCAGATTAAATTATAATACCGGCAATTATTTGCAACAGCCAACACTAAACAAATACGAAGGCATTGTATTGTTAGGAGCGCATCATAATTTTAAATACGAACGAGAAACCCGCACCTGATTTATCGGAATATACCTGAAAAACGGTTTTGTCCCATCCCCTCACCCTTTTCTTAAATTCACTTTTTTAACCCTTTCTTAAAATGAAAACAATGTCACCCAAAAACAAATCAAAAAAGTTATACTCCTTTTTAATAGTGCTCGGCTTCTTAATGACAGTGACTTTAAGCGCACATGCGGGAAGCGTAAAGGTTTTCGGACAATCACTAAAGCCTAAAATATCCTCCCAGTCTTCGAAGCTTTATGCGGTAGATGGCTTTGCCTGGCTTAATGGTCTTTCTGTTGAAAGCTGCAATATAACGGTAATGGCAGACAATGGTGAAGTATACCAGATTGTTGAACCCCATAATCTCCAGGTGATACAGAAGTCTGATAAGCTCATAGGAATATGGATCACTGTGCCTGACGGGGACCTCCTCTATGTGGAAAGCCAGGTTTCTTCGGCGTATTGATTTTAACTAAAGTTTCCTGTATTGCCTTGTATGCTGTGTTAACTCATGGGACATATCATATAACCTGTGCACATGCAGGATGGTTCCATTCCATGCCTGGTCTTCGCGATCTTTTTAGATAAGTTTGAAAGACAGGCCTTTTATATTGTTACCCCTTCCAGGGAGGTTTGTATATGGCCTGCCGCGCTGTTTAACCCTTTAATGCAAACACTATGAAAAAAATATTTGTCCTCTTCTTATTGTGCTTTTCCTTTTCCCTTGCTGCGCAAAAACAGGCCGGGAATAATTATGCAGTGTTAGCAAGGCAATGTGATTCCTTAACAGATAAAGGCGAGTTTGAAGCGGCCATGAAAATTGCCCGGAAAAGCTTGCAAACTATAGATAAAGAGGACTGGAAAAACTTATCGCTTTTTAACTATTACATAGCTACAGGCATAGAGCTTCCCGCAAATTATGATACAGCAGTATATTATTTTGAACGATCAGTAGCCTATGCCCGAAAACAAAATGATCCCCTTATCCTGGCCTGGCCACTAAGAAGGTTGATCCTGGCTTATTATGCTTCGGGGGAAAATGTGAAACAAGATAAGGTGGCATATGAACTGGAAGCTATGGCGGATACCACAAAAAATGAAGACCTGAGAGTAGGCAACAGGACGGTGCTGGCTAATTATTATGCAGCAAACGGTATCCATGAAAAACAATTGACCTACCTGTTGGAAGACATTGCCTATATGCAGAAACAGCTCAATAATGGCAAAGGAGATAAAGCGTCTTGCAGCAATGCCATTTCGGTTGACCTGATTAAAATAGCTGAACTCTACAATATTAACCTGAAACAACCTGAAAAATCTATCGAGTATTTAAAAATGGCCAAGCCCTATATTTCATCCACCAATAAAGGGGCTTCCGCTTTCTATTATAAATTGTACGCCGATGCGTTGATTGGTAGGGATAAGATAAGTTTGGCTATGTCTTATTATGATAGTGTCACACAAATGTGTTCGTCCGGTATGGGGATGGCTTGCAATATTCGTGTAAGTCTTGACCTGTTACTGGCGGAACATAACCTGGATAAATCAAATCATGAACAGGCAGCCTTGTTCCTGCAGAAAGGCAGGGCACTTGGGCTGGAATATGCCCAGGACCCTACAAGCCAGGCTCAAATGAATTACCTGGAAGGCAGGTTGCAATTGGCCGGGAAAAATTATCCGGAGGCTTTGTCTTTCTTCCGTAAAGCAGAAGAAAATGCCGGCAGCGTAAGTCTTGATTTTTATGCTATCATTAAGGGAGAGCTGGCAAAATGTTATGCGGGTATGGGACGATGGCAGCCGGCCTATGAGTACGCTGCGCAAAATATAAAGCTTCAGGATTCTATTTATGCAGAAAAAGCAAAGCAAACCCTTGCCAATGCCGAGGCTAAATACCAGAATAAAACAAAACAGCAACAAATAGAGACCCAGAATGTGCAGCTTACCTATGCGCGTAAGCAAAGGTTATGGCTGTTCGCGGGACTAGTCTTATCTGCACTGGTCGCCCTACTGCTGGTGGTCATTTATCGTAATAAGAAACGTACCGCCGACATACTGGACAGGAAAAATAAAAAACTCTCGCAACTGAACACAGACCTTGAAGAAGCCAACCAGACGAAGGCGAAACTGTTCAGCATTATCAGCCATGACTTGCGTTCACCCATCAGCCAGGTATACCAGTTCCTGAAGCTGCAGCAGCTTGACCCGGACCGGTTGAACGATGAGCAGAAGGCAGCATTGAACCATAAAATACAAGCCGCTACCGGTTCCCTGCTGGAAACGATGGAAGACTTGCTGTTATGGAGCAAAACACAGATGAACCAATTCAATGCCGATATGCAACCTGTGGCGATCAATAATATTGTTTCGGAAAGCCTGCAATTATTGCAACTGAACAGTGATGCGAAAGGACTGGATATAAAAACGGCCGACCTGGATGACGTTACCGTAAACTCAGATCCTTATTTCCTGCAGGCAATAGTCCGTAATTTGTTGCAGAATGCGATTAAGGCCGCTCCGCATCAGGGTTCTGTACGTATCGGTTTTTCGGAAAAGGTATTATCCATATACAACCAGGGGCCATACTTCTCGCAAAAAGACTATGAAGCCGCAATAACGGCAGCGGATGCCGGTAAATCCTTATCGGGCCTGGGCTTAAGGCTTGTGGATGAATTAAGCCGGAAGATAGATGCAAGCGTTTATTTTGCTGATACAGGCGGCGGTACTTGCGCGTGTATATCAATCCGTTAAAACTGTTTTTCCTGGAAAAGCGGCCTTTTTGAGGGCCGCTTTTTTCGTTTAGCGATTATTCCCGTCCGTTCAGCGATTATTTTCAGCGCGCTATGCAGGCAGTTCTACTTTCGTTCTATCCTTTTACCCTAAACGATACAACATGAAAAAGAAACTGCTGCATTGCTGCCTGGTCTGCCTGTTATGCACTCCCGGAATTGTACAGGCGCAGAATGTCGGTATTAATAACGACGGGGCTGCACCTGCTGCAAGTGCTATGCTTGATGTGAAGAGTGCCAGCAAAGGCATATTGATCCCAAGGATGACTACTGCACAACGTATGGCCATTGCAGCACCGGCGAACGGCTTAATGGTATACGACATGACAACCGCTGCTTTCTGGTTTTACAACGGCACGGCCTGGGTGATGGTTGGAGGTACAGGCTGGGGCATCAGCGGCAATGCCGGTACTGATACTGCCCTCAATTTTATTGGCACAACAGATAATAAGCCCTTGTTGTTCCGTACCAACAACCAGGCTTCCGGTATCCTCGATCATAACAGAAGCCTGGTAGGGTTGGGTTCTGAAGCCCTGCTACATAATACTACAGGGTCAGAGAATATTGCTCTTGGGAGCAGCGCTTTATATAATAATACAACCGGGGGAGGCAATGTTGCCCATGGTGTACAGGCCCTATACAGCAATACTTCAGGAACAAACAATATTGCCGGGGGTAACTATAGTCTGTATAGCAATACAACCGGCAGTAACAACACTGCGGGCGGAAGAGATGTTTTATACAGCAATACCACCGGGAATAATAATATTGCAGAGGGAAGAACAGCCTTGTATTACAATACCACAGGCAACAGCAATATTGCAATAGGGGTGCGGGCATTATATAGCAATACCACAAAGAGTAACTTGGTAGCCATCGGTGACAGTGCCTTGTACAATAATGGCAACAATGCTACACTTGTTATTCATGCCACAAATAATACAGCCATTGGCAGTAAGTCGCTTTTTGCAAATACGACGGGTTACAGCAATACAGCCCATGGCAGCAAGTCGCTTTCCAAAAACATAGACGGGAATGGCAATACAGCTATCGGTAACAATGCCTTGGCCGATAATACATCAGGAGGTTATAATACCGCCAGCGGTAACGAAGCCATGTCGAACAATACGACCGGTTATAACAATACGGCTAACGGAACCTTCTCTTTGTACATAAATACTACCGGTTACAGCAATACAGCCAATGGTAATAATGCTTTGTTTACAAACACTACCGGGAATAATAACACGGCCAGTGGTGAAAATGCTTTATATTTTAATTCGGTAGGCCGCAGTAATGTTGCCGTAGGCAGTAACGCTTTATACCGCAATACAAGCAAGAGCAATCTGGTGGCTATTGGTGACAGCGCTTTGTTCAACAATGGTGTCGGCGCTAATATCCTGCTGCAGTTTGAAGGCACAAAAAATACGGCTGTTGGAAGTAAAGCACTGTATAACAATACAATTGGTTATAGCAATTCGGCCTTTGGCGGTGAAGCGTTATTCCAGAATACTTCAGGCATCAATAATACTGCAAATGGTTATACTGCTTTATACCATACTACAGGCAGCAATAATACCGCAACCGGTTTTGAGGCGCTGTACAGCAATACAAGCGGGAAATACAATACCGCAGTCGGACGCGGCGCTTTATACGGCAATATTACAGGAGATAACAATACTGTAATAGGAGATGCTGCGGGGTTAACAGCAGGAAATTTTTCCAATTGTACTGCTATAGGCGGCGATGCAACTGTTGATGCCAGCGATAAAGTACGCATCGGGAATACAAGCGTTACCAGTATTGGCGGACAGGTGGGTTGGACTACCTATAGCGATGCTCGTTTCAAACGCAATATAAAAAACAATGTACCGGGCCTTGCTTTTATTACCCGGTTGCAGCCTGTTACTTATACCGTGGAGATAGCTGGTATTGATGATCATTATGCCCGGGGTAAACAGACTTTGGCTTCAGGGCAGGAAGGCGAAAAAAAGAAGTATAAAAATCCGGCTGCTTCCACGAATATCCAAAGCGGCTTCCTGGCACAGGATGTGGAGCAAGCAGCACAGGAATTGGGCTACAACTTTAGCGGTGTCGATGTCCCGACGAATGATAAAGCTTTGTACGGTTTACGCTATGCCGATTTTGTGGTGCCTATGGTAAAGGCTATACAGGAACAACAGGCATTGATCGAAACCTTAAAAAAGAGAATTGAAATACTGGAAAATAAATAAACAGGTTAACCGCTTCATGCAACCATCAATTATATTCTCCTGTTGGATTTCTGGTCCTTCTCATATCAACCTATCCCATTTTTATCCCTTAAAATCAATCACCATGAAAAAATTAATACTTTCTATCGCATGGATTGTTTGCGCAACAAGTTCCCTTTTGGCCCAGAAAAGGCCGCCGGTTATTGTCCGTCCGCCTGGAACAAGTTCTTGCTGCGAGGCTAACCCATACAGCCTTACACTTTGTGCGCAGGCCTTGTTTCAATCCTTCAAAAATCTGACCTCGGGCCTTGGTGTACAGATATGCAACACTTCCCTGAATTATCCGAGCGTAAGTTTTGCAATGCCCCACAACTGTTACTCCCTGCGGGATACCGTAGCAGGTGTTGTAACTTTTACTACTTACCATATTCCAAACATTACCGAATTCAGGGTGATCTGGGGCGGCGCCGCAGGCAACTTTACCTCCTATGGCGTATGCCCGCCCGACCCGATTATCTTCCCTTATCCGGGCATCACCGAAAATCATGTATTTGCTGCAAGACTAATCCGGCAAAGCGATTACCAATCTTTTTCCGGTGCTGTTAAAGACTATCCGGCTATGGCTTCGGTACCCTTTATAAAAGTTTCTGCCATTGAAAAAATAGTGGCCGTATATATGGAAGAAAAGGGAGGTTATATCAGCAGGACAGAAGCTGTGCATTATAACAGCAGGCTTTCCTCTAAAGGTATTGTGGTAAAGGTGAAACTGAAAAGAGGAGGAACAGAACTCTGCTACCTGATCAACAACTATGATAATGTAGGTACGCTGTACTGGAAGGAGCCTAACCCGGCCTGCATCAGGTAGCAGGGAAGAGCTGATGGAAGCTCCTGGTAACAATTTGGCCAGGACTATAATTACTATTTCGGCAAAGAAATAATGACGCATTAACCGTTTTAATCCCGTGCTTTTCCACCGTAATTAAAACAACTTAAAAATAAACTAACCACCCGTTAATAAAAACAAACAAATGAAAAAGAAGATCATTTACCTCTCCCTTTTCTGTCTTGCTGTTATGTCACGAAATACGCAGGCACAAAATGTGGGTATTGGCACACAAGCGCCAACGTATCCCTTTACCGTTAAAGATTCCCTGCTTGCCAACAATGGAAAAGGTTTCGCCCAGGTATCTCCCGACGGGCAGATTGCTTTAGGCACCTTCGTATCCAACAGTTCGGCTTATATCCAGACGCATACCAATACTGATCTGAAATTTTCTACCAATGATCAGACCTATCAAATGGTGCTGCAGAAAGGAACAGGAAATGTCGGAATAGGCGGTATCGTACCCACTGCAAAGCTGGATGTAGATGGAACGCTGAGGATAAGGGGCGGTGATCCCGGCGCCGGTAAAGTACTTACCAGTAATGCAAACGGCACGGCAAGCTGGGCTGTCCCGGCCACACCCACTATTATGGACAGTATCAGGAAATCTGCGTTTTTGGTGCTGGTAACAGATGGGACGCTCACTTCGCTACCCTCTGGCCCCACGATGACTACAATACCCTATGCTGTTGACTGGTATAGTCAGACATTCGATAATGGCGATAATGTAAGCAGTGCAGGAGTATATACAGCGCCTTCTGCCGGAGGCTACCATTTCGAATGGTCATTATACATTGCTTCTACAAATGGTGTGATCGCTGCCCAGAACGGAAACATATTTATTGAAATATGGCGCAACGGCGCTTTTTTTAATCATTGGATAACTAAAGCAAAGGCAGGAGAAGAACTGCCTAATTTCTTTAGCGGCAGCATAGATATCAAGCTAAGTGCCGGGGACGAGGTAGAAATGAAGATAGGCCATTTTACAGGAAGTACCTGGAATACCACCTCCTTTAGTCGCTCCACCTTTAGCGGGCACAGGGTTTATTAAGCATACCGCGGAACGCGCGGCCTGCTTGTATACTAACCGAAAAACAGGAGAAGCAGGATTCATCGCAAGAACTTCAACGTTAATCCCTGCTTCCTCTTCAGCGGTTATTTTAATGCCCGTGCTATTTCCCTTAGGTATTATAAACCTGAAACAATAAAACAGAACAATATGAAAAACAAAATCATTTACCTGACTATACTCTTTTGGGGAACCTTGTCTTTAGCAAAAGCGCAGAACGTGGGCATAGGTACTACTACGCCTTCTGAAAAACTGGAAGTAAACGGAGCCGTTAAAATAGGCACCACTACTGCCGGTTCGAAAGGTACTATAAGGTATACAGATGCTGATTCGAACATGGAAGCTTATACAGGCGCAGGCTGGAAATCAATGATCAACGATTTCGAGATTGTAGGGCAGGACAATAGCGGATGGCCTGTATTTTTTTCTTCCATGCTCCGCAACCAATACGTGAACCTTCCCGGTCTTACTTACACCATCAAAAAAAGCGGCTATTACCTGGTGTTGTTAAGTGCAAAAGGCACTGGGCAAATAGAAAATAATAATAATGCCAACCCCCTTGATAACAGAAGGGATTACTACGGAGAAATAAGGTTAACCGCTAACAATAGTCCCAATACCCGTTATCTTAATAAATTATTCTTTCACATGCACAGGGACCAGGGAGCAAGCAATGCCTTAGATCCCGATTGGTCAAGTTGTTCGGACGATAGCGATAAAAGCCTGATCAGATATTTTGATGCAGGTACTGTGATACAAGCGTATGCTTTTGTGCAACAGTTTGCAGAATCAGCAGCGCCTGCACAGGTAAATGCCTGGGACCTGAATGCCCAGGTGAAATATATCCTGCTTCGATAAATCTATAAGGCCCCGGTCCGCAAAATTTACCGGCTATGAAAACACAATAATTATTACTCATGAGGGTACTTCAAACAAGGACTGGCAATATAGTCTTCCTGCAACAACACAGGCAGAGTTAGTAATCCTACCAGGCAATACAAAATTCAGGACAGCCCTTAGCCCTTTTTAATTTGGAGGAGTTACGGTTGAGCGGCTATCCCATTTATTATCCCAAAGAAAAATGATCATGAAAAAAATTATCAACATATTCTTCCTGTTGCTGGGCCCCTTGCGCCTGCAGGCCCAATTGGTTATTGAGAACGGGGCAGTGCTCCATACTACCGGTGCAGCGATAGTTACATTACAGCATACCAATCTTATCAATAATGGTACTTATTTCCAGGGACCGGGTGGTAAAACCATTTTTGCCGGAGCGGGCAATGATACCATTATGGGAACGGCTTCCCCATTATCGGGTTTTGATACCCTGGAAATAGCGAAGGCAGGAACAGGCCGTTTAGTCATGCTGCAGGACCTGAAAAACAGCGGTGGCCTGAAATTCACGTCAGGTATTATAGACTTGCATGGCCATGTTGTTTACTTGCAGCAGAATGCCGTACTGGTCGGGGAAAGTGAATTGAGTTATATTGCAGATACGGCATATGGGGGCTACCTTACCATTACCAGGACGCTCAATGCCCCTGCTGCCGTTAATCCCGGCAACCTGGGCGCTATCATTACTGCCGCACAGAATATGGGCAGCACTACAATCCGCCGCGGGCATATGCCGCAGGTAAACGGCAATAATACAGGTAGCAGCATTAAACGCTATTACGACATTAATCCTGCCAATAATACAAACTTAGGGGCTACCCTGCGCATCCTTTACCGGGACGGGGAACTGAACGGGATAACAGAAAGTTCGCTTGATCTGTGGAAGAGTACAGATACTGTTGTCTGGACCAATACGGGCAGCTCTTCCAAAAGCGCTTCGGGCAATTACGTGGAACAAACCGGTATTGCTGATTTTTCCAGGTGGACCTTATCTGCGCTCAATAGTCCCTTGCCATTATTACTTACCCGTTTTAATGCTGATTGCGGCAAAGGAAAGGTGAGCCTGGCCTGGTTTACGGCACAGGAGAAAAATATAAGCCATTTTGAAGTGCAATACAGCAGCGATGCCCGCTCCTGGTCAGCCATTGCTACGGTTGCCTTTAAAGATTTAAGTCATAGCTACAGTTATACGGATAATGACCGGGACAAAGGTTATTACCGGCTTTTGGTTGCGGACCTGGATGGACGCCATGCTTACAGTGATGTACGCTATGTTTCCTGTGCTGCTGTTGTCACGGATGTTAAGGTATGGCCCAATCCTGTTGCGGATCAGTTATACCTTGCTGTTGCGGCTGTTGCGGCCTCGGACATGGCCATAAAAGTGTATGATGCGAAAGGCGCATTGGTCTATCAGGGAAATAGGGCATTACAGCAAGGCGATAATAAACTGAGCCTGGAATTTCAACATTTCGCAGCGGGTGTGTATTGGCTTAATATAAACTGGAATAATGGGGCCAGCCGCAAGACGCTTAAAGTGGTGAAGGAATAAGCCGCATTCCTGTTAAGAGAAAACAGCCCGGGACAAATTACGTTCCGGGCATGTTTTGTGAGCGGCCCGGGTAGGGAAAAAGGATGTGCTGCTTGCGGCGCCGTAGGGGAAGGGGCAACCTTTTAAGGCCATAGCTTTTTTGCCTATCCCGCAGGATCATCCGTTAGTAACGGACTATTTATTTTATCTTAAACGACAAGGCTTATCCTGAAACAAAAATCCCGCTCCTTTTGAGAGCGGGATTTTTTATGTTGAATACAGTAATCCTTATTTATTACCTTCTTCTTCGTTTTTCAGCTTTTCTTTCAGATCAGCTAAAGCACCGAGGTCACCAAGCGTAGCTTTTTCCACTTTAGCCTGTATGTTTTTTACAGTCTTTTTAGTGTTTTCGTTTTCAGCCTGGTTAGCTTTGTGTTCTGCTTCTTTCTCGTCAGCTTTAGATTGTTCCCAAACTTTGCTGTGAGAAACCATGATGCGTTTGTCGTTACGATCGAATTCGATAATTACGAAAGGCAGTGTTTCATCTACAGACAGGATGCTATCATCTTCTTTACGTAAGTGACGTGCAGGAGCGAATGCTTCCAGGCCGTATTGCAGTTGGACTACAGCACCTTTTTCATCTTTACGGATAACGGTACCTTCGTGCTGGGAGCCAATCGGGAATACGCTTTCGAAAGTGTTCCAAGGATCATCTTCAAGTTGTTTATGACCTAAAGACAATTTACGGTTTTCTTTATCGATGCTCAGGATGCTCACTTCGATTTCATCACCAACTTTGGTGAATTCGCTCGGGTGGTTGTAGCGCTTGGTCCAGCTCAGGTCGCTGATGTGGATCATACCGCCGATACCTGTTTCCAGTTCAACGAATACACCATAAGGCGTGATGTTTTTCACGATACCTTTATGACGGCTTTCGCTTGGGAATTTATTTTCGATAGCTCCCCAGGGATCTTCGGTCAGTTGTTTGATAGAGAGGCTCATTTTGCGCTCATCTTTATCAAGGGTAACAACTTTTGCTCCGTATTCATCGCCCATTTTGAAGAATTCCTTCGCATTGATAGGCTGGGAGCTCCAGGTAATTTCTGAAACGTGAACCAGGCCTTCAACACCAGGAAGTACTTCGAGGAATGCACCGTAATCTTCAATGTTAACTACTTTACCTTTTACGGTAGCGCCTTCCTGGATTTCAGTTGGCAAGCTATCCCAAGGATGAGGAGTCAGTTGTTTCAGGCCAAGGCTGATACGTTTTTTCTCATCATCGAAATCCAGTACAACTACGTTCAGTTTCTGACCGTTGCTCAGTACTTCGTTAGGATGGGAGATACGGCCCCAGCTGATATCTGTGATGTACAGGAGGCCATCTACGCCACCCAGATCAACGAATGCACCGAAATCGGTAACATTTTTGATAGTACCTTCCAGAACCTGTCCTTTTTCCAGTTTAGACATGATTTCGCCGCGTTGTTGCTCCAGATCGCTTTCGATAAGCGCTTTGTGCGATACAACTGCGTTACGGATCTGTTCGTTGATTTTCACAACTTTAAAATCCATAGTTTTACCTACATACTGATCGTAATCCGTTACCGGTTTTACATCGATCTGGGATCCGGGTAAGAATGTTTCCAGTCCATTAACGTCTACGATAAGACCGCCTTTGGTTTTGGAGGTGATGGTACCGGTAACCACTTCGCCTGATTTGAAGTAGTCAACCACATTCTGCCAGCTGCGTACCTGGCGCGCCTGACGGCGGCTAAGGCTCAACTGTCCGTCGCGGTCTTCTTTTTCAAGAACCAGAACTTCGATTTCATCACCGATTTTCAGGTTAGGCATATCGCGGAATTCATTCAGCGATACCAGACCGTCAGATTTGAAACCGATGTTTACGATAGCATCAGTTTTTGTTAAACCAACAATAGTACCTTGAATCAGTTCTGACTCTTCGATGCTTTTGAAAGTTTGTTCGTAGCTTTTTTCAAGCTCTTCGCGTTGCTCTTTTGAATAAGACGCAACGTTGCGCTTATCGACGTTCCAATCGAAATCGTCATGAGCGGTGTTTTGAGTGTTAATAATTTGGTTTTCTTCCAATGTTAAAGTCCTCCTTTTATAAGAAATTTTGGGATGCAAAGGTAATATTTTTTTTTAATGAGAAGAAATATTCTTGCTTTTTAACAAAAAAGGGCGCCCATGCAGGCGCCCTTCTTTTATGCAAACTTAAAATGTGTACTAACGTATGAGGGTTACTTCACCCTTAAATGCCCTTTCTGTGCCGTCCGGAACCATCAGTCTTACGGTATAGAAGTAGACATCCATTGCCGCAGGCTGGCCATTGAAGGTGCCGTCCCAGCCTTTTTCAGGGTTCAGGGTTTCGAATACCATCTGGCCGTAACGGTTAAATACACGGAACTCGGTCAGCTTGTCAAACCTCAGGTTTTCGATTTTAAAGATATCATTCAGGCCGTCACCATTTGGAGAGAAGGCATTGGGCAAGCCGCTGTTGGGCATATATTCTACCTTAATATTAACGAGGGCAGTATCCTTACAGCCGTATTGGTTAATGCCAATAAGTGTGTAAAGGGTTGATTTTAGAGGTTTGGCGTATGGTTCTTTAGCAGTAGGATCGCTCAGGTAGGTAATCGGGCTCCACAGCCAGTATATCGCTTCACTTTCTGAGCTGAGCTGGATCTGGTCGCCGTAACGGATGGTTGTGTCTACAGGCGTTACAGATTGGAATTCGAAAGGAGGTACCACATGGATCATAAAACTGTCTTTACTGCTGCAGCCGGCGATCGGGGTAGTAGAGGTGATCACGTATTTGAAATCGCCCACCGGACCAAAGAATTTATTGTTGGCCGAGCTGTTATCGCGCAAGTAAGTAGCCGGAGCCCAGTTGTACTGGTAGTTAACACCATTGGGCAAAGAAGAAACATTAAGGTCAATAGAATCTGCAATACAAACAGTTGTATCTTTTGTAGGCAATTGTATCCGGGGCAGGGGTTCTACATTAGCAAAATAAGTCCTTTTAACCGGTGGGCAGGTAGCCGGTGCGCCTGGTTGGGAAACAGTGATGCTGTAGGAAGTAGGCACTGTCGGTTTGGGGTGTATAGTGAGTCCCAGCGGCAGCGGATCGGGGATCAGTGCAGCAGGGGTCCATATATAATTCAGGGTAGAATCAATGTCAGCAACTATAGTGATCTCAGTGTTGGGACAAACAGTTACTGGGCCTGTAGGAATGTTTACAAACAGGGAATCATGAATGTACATAATTGCCGTATCGATTACATTGGCCTGGCCGTTACCGCAGGTATAAGGGGATAAAGCACGGATGATGACATCTTTGGTACCGGAAGGATACTGAACCAGTTTTGGTTTGATTTCCAGTTCTGTAGAAAGTTGGTTGGCCGGGATCACAACACTGTCAGCAATAGTTTGATAGTCAACACCGTTTACGGCAGAGCCACTGATCAGGTATTTTACGGTTAAAGGTGTAGTCCTTACTGCTGGGCGGGCAAAACGGATAAAGCCGGATTTACAGCCACGGATACAGTGTGCCAGGGTATCATCACCACCATTGGTAGATTCAGGGGTCAGGGAAATACCGGTAGAGTTAAGGCTCCCTGCTTTAAGGAATACACCGGAGTCCAGGATATAATCCGAAGCATCGGCAATCGCCAGTTTTAAGTGGAAGGTATCGCAGGGGATTACACCGGAAATGGCCTGGAAGGTCTGTGTGAGCCCGTTATAGGTCATTGTGGTGGAAGGTGTATTATCCACATACAAAGAAGTGTATGGGCCGGCCCCGAAAGTATTCTGGTAGCAGGGATTGCCCGGGGCTGCGCCTACGCCATTGTTTACTGTACTGATACCCACCATTACATTAGTCGTGCCGGGTACCAGGGCAATATTGTGGGAACCCGTAATGCCGGGTCCAGAAATAAAGAAGCCGAATACATCGTTAATAGAACAATTATAAGTGGTGTACTCATCTGAACCGAATACGTAATCGAATTTCACTGTATCACCGGCAGGTACGAAATCAAATTCCAGTACACAGGCATCGCGTGTCGGTATGGAACCGCCGGTATTTAAGTTGATCAGCGTGGTCAGGTCTGGATCGCCGGCAGCATTATTGGTATTGGTGGCACCATTACCAGGCACGCCGTTAACACCATAGCTTGCACCAAGGGTCATCGCCCTTCCTGAAGTCAGCACAATACCACTGTCCAGGCCGAGGTTACTGGAAATAACAGTAAACTTGCCATTAGCTATGCCCGGGCAGTTCAAAGTAGGGTTTAACATAACAACACCTTGTCCGACAAGGGTTTGTGCTAATGCTTGGGCGGTCTGGTTATCAACGACGTCGATTTGCGCATGCAAGCCGAAATGCGATGAAACCAGGATACCTAAAAGGAGTAATGTTTTTTTCATACTTTAAAAAATAATTTGGTCTGAATTTCCCAGGAGTTTTGAAGGTATATATTAATTCCGGAGGCTCCCCAGCTCGGAATTATACCGTTATTATAATAATGACTTATATCAGAAACTAAAGGTTGGGTAATATTAAACTATTTTCATTAAAAATCCAATACTGTTGATCCCGAACCTATAATTTATGATAAGGGGACTTACTGAAAAACATATTCTTCCGATTGCCCCTGCCGGGCCCGAGAAGCAGGTTTTTAGCGTATTTTAACTTTTATCTAATCCTTAACCATTAACTTATCTTCTACCAACCTGACCGTAAACAATACTGTCTTATCTTTGTAGCTATAGGTAATGAATATTAAGTATATCCGGACAAATGAACAGACAATTAAAGCAGGTTTTCAAAATTGGGGTTTTATTGTGGATAATGTTTGTTCCTGCTCTGGTTCATGCATCGCATATGATTGGGGGCGATATTACCTACAGGTGTTTCGGAGGCAATAATTTTGAAATAACAATAACCCTTTACCAGGATTGCCTTTATGGAGAACCGGTTGCTATCCAGCAGGATAATCCGGCCCAGTACGCTATTTATACTTCAGGAGAAACACCTTCCCTGTTTACAAGCGGAAGTGTGGGCGCATTCTCCACAGAAACTGTTCCTCCGAATTTCAGCAATGCCTGTATCAATAATTTTCCAAATACCTGCCTGCGCAAACAGGTTTTCAGGTTTACAGTCAACCTGCCACCAAGTTCCGTAGGTTATGACATTGTGTATCAGCGCTGTTGCCGTAATGCTGCCATTAACAATATTGCCAACCCGGGCAATGTGGGGGTAACCTATTCCGCACAGATCCCGCCTTTTGAATCCGGGAAATGCCCGAATAACAGTGCCGTATTTAAAACAATGCCTCCGCAGATCATCTGTGTGCAAAACCCGTTTGTGTACGATTTTTCAGCCACTGACCCGGATGGCGATTCTTTATCTTATCGTTTATGTGCAGCACACCCCGGCGGTATGGCTACCAATCCTGCCCCTTCCGGTGGTGCTATAACCCCGCCTCCGCATCCTTCGGTACCATACCTGCCGCCTTATTCCGCTACCATGCCTATGGCCGGTATCCCGCCACTACAGATCAATCCTGTTACCGGTCTTATGACGGGGACGCCAAGCACGATAGGCCGGTTTGTCGTAACCGTTTGTGTAAGCGAATGGAGAAACGGATCAATTATCAATACCAGCTCGCGTGACGTGCAATTTGTTGTGACCAATTGCTCTAAAGCCGTAGTTGCCAACATTCCCGAACTGGCCGATGAGCCCAACACCTATACTGTTCAATGTAAAGGGAAAACGGTCCACTTTATCAATAACAGTACCGGTGGTTTCAGTTATCTCTGGGATTTTGGGGTGGGCGGGGCTACTTCTACAGAATTCTCCCCTACATTCACTTATCCCGATACCGGTACCTATGTGGTAACCTTATCTGTAAATGCAGGCAGTACTTGCCCCGACAGCATTTCCCGCCTGGTTAAGGTTTATCCCGATTATGCAGCAGACTTTGTATGGACCGGAAAACTTTGCCCGGATGAACCCATACAGTTTTTTGATTCCAGCAAAGCGACCTACAAACCTATCGTAGGCTGGAACTGGGACTTTGGCGACGGCGGTAGCGCCAACGTTCAGAACCCGGTACACATATACGGAAAGCCCGGCGGCGAAAAACAGGTTACCCTCATCTCCCGCAGCAAGCTGGGATGCCGCGATACCATAACGCGAACTTTACCTATGCAGTATTTCAACCCTTTTGCAGGTAATGATACGATCATCGTATTCGGCTATGCCTATAACCTGCGCGGTACCGGCAGCCAGTATTACCAGTGGGCGCCGCCTGCCTACCTGAGCGATCCGAATATTGCCAATCCTGCAGTTAACTTCCCCGATACCGGAAGGTACAGCTATGTACTGCATGGCTCCAGCGATGCCGGCTGCGTAGCTTCAGATACCATCAATATATGGGTGGTGAACTATGGCAATATATTTGTGCCCAACGCTTTTTCACCCAATGGCGATGGGGTAAATGATTTCCTGATACCACGCATTGTAGGATATTCCCGGATCAATTACTTCTATGTGTTTAACCGGTTCGGGCAGCGGGTTTTTGAAGCGAGCAATAGTAATGTTCCAAGCTGGAACGGATACTACAACGGGGCCCTTGCCGAAATGGGCGTTTACTATTGGGTCATTAATGTTACTGATGTAAACGGTGTCAAGGTGGAGAAAAAGGGTGATGTCATGGTCATCCGGTAACGCAATTTAAAATCACAGTACCATACAATGAATATATTTATTACCGGTGCCACATCCGGCTTTGGCAAAGCTATAGCTGAAAAATTTGCAAATCCTGGAAACCAGCTCTGGATAACGGGAAGGAGGAAAGACCGCCTGGATGCAATAAAAAAAGAACTTGAGGAAAAGCATGCCGCCAAAGTGTACGTCAGTGAATTGGATGTACGCGATAAAGCAGGGGTAGCGGCAGTAATTGATACCCTAAGCAAGCAATGGAATACTATAGATCTGTTGGTAAATAATGCGGGCCTGGCTTTGGGTATGAGCAGTATAGATGAGGGGGATACAGACGACTGGGATACGATGATCGATACCAATGTAAAAGGGTTACTGTATGTTACGCGCGCAGTGGCGCCTTTGATGCGTGCCCAGGGCTCCGGGCATATTATCAATATAGGGTCTACCGCAGGTAAAGTTGCTTACCTCAACGGGAATGTATATTGTGCCACGAAGTTTGCCGTAGATGCGCTTTCCCAGACTATGCGCATCGACTTGTTGCCGCATAATATAAAAGTGACGGCTATTAACCCGGGGATGGCAGAAACGGAATTTTCGCTGGTACGCTTTAAGGGAAATGAAACGCAGGCGCAAAAAACGTATGATGGTTTCCTGCCCCTGCGCGCCGAGGATATAGCAGATGCCGCTTATTACTGCGCTACATTACCTCCTCATGTTTGTATCAATGATATGACCATTACCTGCACCCAGCAGGCCAATAGTGTGTATAAAGTAAGCCGTTGACCTATGCGCCGCCACGTGGCGTAGCCGCTGCGGTGCGGAACAGCATAATATCCCGGTCGAAAAGGTAAATGCCGCTTTTGTCATCACCAACCAGTTCCAGTTTATCATTCAGGGTACGGGCCAGCCTTTCTTCTTCGATCTGTTCGGATACATACCACTGCAGGAAATTATGCGTGGAAAAGTCTTTTTCTTTCAAAGCCTGGTCTACAATGTCATTAATGCTTTCCGAAACTTTGATTTCGTGTTTGAGTAATTCTTCAAACACCCTTTTCAAAGACTGGAAAGTAATGTTAGGCTGGGGCAGGGGCGGAACCACTGCAAATCCACCCCGTTCGTTGATATAACGGATCAGTTTAAGCATATGGATACGCTCTTCGTCAGATTGTTTGTAGAAGAAGTCGGTTACACCGTCAAGGCCGGGTTGGATCTCTGCCCAGGAAGCCATGGCAAGGTATGCCTGCGAAGATTCTGCTTCCATGGCCACCTGCCTGTTCAGTGCTTCTTGAATAGTTTTTGATAGCATGTGTTGCGTGATTTTAATACAAGACTAAGGTAGTATAAATTTTTAAACCCGCAAGCCGGAAGGGTTATGGTATTATGCTGCAGGCGGCTTACACTATGCCTTTGAAGCCATTATAAATCATCTGGATAGCAAGATAAGTAACAACAATGGCAAAGCCGATACGCAGCCATTTTGTTTGTGCTTTTACCAATACCCTTGCCCCCAGCATGGCACCGATCAGCACACCCAGCATTACCGGCGCTGCAATACCGGGTATGATATAGCCTTTCTGGAAATAAACAACGGCGCTGGCCGCACCAGTTACCCCGATCATAAAATTACTGGTCGTGGTGGAAACCTTAAAGGGTATGCGCATGATATTGTCCATGGCCAATACTTTAAGCGCACCGGAACCGATACCCAGCAAGCCCGACATAATACCTGCAAAAAACATCATTACAAATCCTCCGATCACATGAAGCACAGTATAATGCTGCTCGCCTTTTGGCCCGGGATAAGTACCATTCAGCTTTAAGGTTGTTGCCCAGTATCCCGGGGGGCCGTCCATTTCATGGTTTACCTTTTTGCGGGTAGACATAAATGCCGAAAATAACAGGATGAAACCGAATATAATACCGATAATATTTTTGGGCAGGTAGCGTGCCAGCAGTACTACGGCAATTACTGCACCTAATGTGGTAGCTACCTCAAGAAACATGCCGATCCGCATATTGGTAATGCCCTCTTTTACATAAGCCGAAGCCGCGCCGGAAGAGGTCGCGATTACGGAAATCAGGGAAGCCCCGATCGCATATTGAAGGTCTACACCGAGGCCGAGTGTAAGCAGGGGAATAATAATAACCCCGCCGCCCAGACCGGTAAGCGCACCTAGTAATCCGGCCAGCAAAGAACCTAAAAAAGTAATGAGGGAAAAAAGATCAATAGACATGGGACGCGAAAATACAAATTAACCGTCAGCCGTATAAAAAATGCCCGTATTATTTATCGGGCACAGGATCGTGTCCATGTCCGCCCCAGGGATTGCAGGACAGGATCCGTTTTAAAGCCAGCCAACTTCCCTTTAATGCCCCATGCTTTTGCAAGGCCTCAACGGCATACTGCGAACAGGTAGGTGTATAGCGGCATTGTGCCCCGAGAAAAGGGGACAGGAATTTCTGGTAAAGCCTTACCGTATAAATGAGGATTTTCCTGATCATTGGAAATGCGAAATTAGGCAATCAGGAATTAAGAATGGGGGGGGCTTCGTCTCCGGGACGGATGGGAGGCACAATAACCTGGCACAGTTTGCCGATGGCTTTTTTTACCGTTTTTTCTGCTTCTGGGAAAGTCAGTTTATCGTTGCCTGTAAATATGAAAAAACAGTGCAATTGTGCTTCTGGATCAATTTTCTGGTAAAGGGCATGCTTTTGCAGGCGCCATGCTTCCTTCAGCAAGCGGCGCAGCCGGTTACGGTCTACAGCTTTTTTTACCCTTTTTTTAGGGATGCTGAAACCCATGCGCACAGGGGAAGGTTCCGTTTCGCTCCTTTTGCCCTGCAGGTAAACTACACGTAAAGGGAAAACAGAAAACGCCTCTCCTGTTTGGAAAAGCGTTTCAATTTGTTTACGCAACTGCAGCCTTTCAACTGCCTGTAACGTGAACCGTTGATGAATACGATTGGTACTCAATGAAAACGGATTTAATACTTTGAACTTTTTTCTTGCGAAGCAAAAATTTTTATTTCAGGCGCAGCTCGTCGGAAACAGTCAGTTTTTTACGGCCTTTTTTGCGGCGGGAAGCTAACACTTTACGGCCATTAACTGATTCCATACGCTTACGGAACCCGTGAACAGATTTACGACGGCGACGAGATGGTTGATAAGTACGTTTCATAAAATCTTAATTAACAAATCCCACATTTACGGGACGAGGTTCAACAATTAATATAAACTAACCCCGAAACCGGGTTCATTTTTAAAAAGGAATGCAAAGGTATAAGATATTTCGGGAATAGCAAAAAGATTTTTTATCCTTTTCCCAGACCCTAGTATTTGGTCAGTTTGGCTACTGCTTCGTCCAGCCTTTTGAGGGCCATAAAGTTCTGTTCCAGCTCTATAGCAAAGGGCACGGGCGTATCCAGGCTGGCGCAACGCACAATCGGCGCATCCAGGTGTTCAAAGCAATGTTCCGCGATCCAGGCGCTCAGTTCTCCGCCCAGGCCGCCGGTCAGGGTATCTTCGTGCAGCAGCAGTACTTTCCCCGTACGTTTTACAGCCGCTTCAATGGCCTCATAATCCAGGGGCAGCAAAGTACGCAGGTCCAGGATGTCAATCGACAGTTCGGGATGTTTAGCGGCATAATCCATGGCCCAATGCACACCGGTACCATAAGTGATAATGCTCAGGTCATCGCCTTGCTGTACGGAACGCGCTTTGCCTATTTCCACGGTATAATATTCGTCGGGTACGGGGCCGCTGATGCTGCGGTACAGGATCTTATGTTCAAAAAAGATAACTGGGTTCGGATCTTCAAAAGAAGCCAGCAATAAACCTTTGGCGTCTTCCGGTGTGGAAGGGTACACTACTTTCAGGCCGGGGGTATGGGTAAACCAGGCTTCGTTACACTGCGAGTGGAAGGGGCCTGCACCTACGCCGCCGCCTGTTGGCATGCGGATGACCACATCTGCATTTTGTCCCCAGCGGTAATGGATTTTCGCCAGGTTATTGATGATCTGGTTGAAACCTACCGTTACGAAATCGGCAAACTGCATTTCCATCATGGCTTTAAAGCCTTTAATAGATAAACCCAGGGCTGTGCCTACTATGGCGCTTTCACAAAGCGGGGTATTGCGTACCCGCGATTTGCCGAAAAGCTCTACAAGGCCCTCTGTAAGTTTAAATGCACCGCCATACTCCGCAATGTCCTGCCCCATCAGTACCAGGTTCTCGTGCTTTTCCATGGCCTGTTTCATACCCTCGCTCAGCGCCTGGATCATTTTCTTCTCGCTTTTGACCAGTGGCGCCAGGTCGGTGCTGCTGGTCGTGAAGGGCTGGTACACATCGGCCACTTCTTCTGCAGTATCCGGAGTAACCGGCGGTGCGGCAAAGCCGATCTCCAGGCCGGTTTCGATCTCCTGCTGGATGCCGGCACGGATGGCTTCAATAGCTTTCGGCGTCAGCACTTTTTCTTTCAGTAAATAATCTTCGAAATTTTTAACGGGGTCTTTTTTGCCCCATATTTCAAAAAGTTCCTTAGGCACATATTTGGTACCGCTGGCCTCTTCATGCCCCCGCATACGGAAGGTCATGGCTTCCACCAGTATAGGCTTTTGCTCTTTGATACAGTATTCCCGGGCTTCTTTAATGGTCTTGTAGACTTCCAGCAGGTTGTTGCCGTCTATAGTAATGCCTTTCATGCCATAACCTATGGCTTTGTCGGCAATCTGCTTGCAGATAAATTGTTCGTTGGAAGGTGTGCTTAAACCGTATCCGTTGTTTTCGACCAGGAAAATAACCGGCAGGCCCCATACCGCGGCGGTATTAAGCGCTTCGTGGAAATCGCCCTCGCTGGTGCCCCCGTCGCCGGAAAAGGCAAGCGATACTTTATCTTCTTTCCGGAGTTTATGAGCCAGCGCAATGCCGTCTGCAATGGCAAGCTGCGGGCCAAGGTGCGAGATCATACCACATATATGGTGTTCGTTGCTGCCAAAGTGGAAGGAGCGTTCGCGGCCTTTACTGAAACCATCCTTACGGCCCTGCCATTGCAGGAACAGTTTGGAAAAAGGCATTTTACGTACGGTAAATACACCCAGGTTGCGGTGTAAAGGCATTACATATTCATCTGCATCAAGGGCCATGGTAGCGCCTACGGCTATGGCTTCCTGGCCGATACCGCTGAACCATTTACTTACCCTGCCCTGGCGCAGCAGGATCAGCATTTTTTCTTCTATCATCCGCGGCTTTACGATTTCCAGGTAGAGGGAACGTAATAAGTCATCCGACAAGCCTTTACGGGTAAATTGCATATATGGAAAATTTGCGCAAAGGTATAAGAGTTTTTCATTGGGCGTGTAAAAAATTGCAGTGGAAATAATGATTACAGCGCTGTTTCAACTCTTTTGGCTGGATCAGGATATAATCTTAAAAAAATATGGGGCTTCTTTTTGTTTTTCAATTCTAAAAATTATATTTGTAACGTCTTTTGTTAAGCGGGTATTAATTTTAATACCCCTTGCCGAACAGCATTGTATTAATTCATATTAAAATTGTTGCCTTGAAAAGACTATTACTTTCTTTCATTTTTGCCATACCGTTATTAGCATCTGCACAGAAGCACCATGAGATCGGTGTATGGGCGGGCGTTGCCAATTACTATGGCGATTTACAAACGAAATGGATACCGACAGGTACTGCCAATGGCAAAACCTACAGACCAAGCGGGGGCATTATTTACAAATATTTCCCTAACCCAAGGGTAGGCTTCCGTTTCGGGGCATCATACATTAGCATTACCGCCGCAGACAGTCTTTCTGATATTAAGGCCAACAAACTCCGTAACCTGGACTTCAAGAATAATATGGTGGAACTGTATGGTGGCGTGGAATTCAACTTCCTGCCTATCGATATGGAGAAATTCCATGTTACGCCTTATGTATTTGCCGGTATCGGTGCTTTCTACGGCAGTCCCTTTACGGAGGATGCCGGTGGCAACAAGATCATTTTGCGCGATATGAGCACAGAAGGCCAGGGCCTGGGCCAATACCCCGACCGCAAAGTTTATCCCCTCGTCAATGCAATGTTCCCTTTCGGCGGCGGTATCAAATGCTTTATCGGTAATACGGTAATGCTTTCTGCCGAAGTAGGCTTGCGTTATGCCGCAACCGACTATATGGACGATGTAAGCCGCTCCTATATAAGCATGGATACGCTGCTCGCGTATAAAGGACAAAAAGCGGTAGATGTTTCCTACAAAGGAAATATACAACGCGATTGGGATGGCAACTACCCTAACTACAAATTCCAGCGCGGCGATTTTAAACGCAATGACTGGTATTGGACCGCAGGCGTTACGGCAACGGTTTACTTCGATGCCTTTGGTAATGTGAAGAAATATATCCAGACTAAATGTCCCAGGATTTTTGGCAGAAGGCCATAAGGTCCTGTAAGTCCTGTAAGCAAATATTTAAAAAAACAAGCCTGTTCCCAGTGCTTGTTTTTTTTGATCCAAACGGAAAATGAACGACCGTTCATTTTTTTGACGGTAATTTTACTTCCGGATGAGTAATGTTATTTATATTTGCGCTCGTTTCTATAATCATTGTTTTTTAAATATTTTTTTTCATGAAAATACTGGTTTGTATCGCTCAGGCGCCAGACACAACAGCAAAAATTGCTTTTACAGATAACAACACCAAGTTTAACGAGCAAGGTGTTACTTATATCATTAACCCATACGACGAGTGGTATGCTTTAGTGCGTGCACTGGAATTGAAAGAAGCAGGTACGGCATCAGAAGTACACCTGGTAACTGTAGGTAATGCCGGTGCTGAAGCCGTAATGCGTAAAGCCCTGGCATTGGGTGGCGACCAGGCTTTCCGCATCAATACCGAAAGCCACGATACTTTTGTAGTAGCTGCACAGATTGCGGAATTTGCAAAAGATAAAGGGTATGACCTGATCCTTGCCGGTAAAGAATCTATCGATTACAACAATGCTTCCGTTGGTGCAACCATCGCAGGCGCTTTGGATTTTAATTTTATCGGCTTTGCTACAAGCCTTGATGTAGCCGGTACCACTGCTACTGTTAAGCGCGAAATTGAAGGTGGTGAAGAAACAGATACTGCTGCTTTGCCATTGGTAGTTTCCTGCCAGAAAGGTATGGCCGAAGCCCGCATCCCTAACATGCGCGGTATCATGGCTGCCCGCACCAAACCTTTGAATGTTGTAGAACCTGCTGCTATAGCTGCATTGACAGAAATTGTTTCTTACGATCTGCCTCCTGCTAAAACAGGTGTGAAACTATTTACCGTTGATCAGATGGATGAACTGGTAGAAGCGCTGCACAGCCAGGCTAAAGTCATTTAATTTATTCCGGAGGGAATATCTTTTCAATTTTTAAATTTTCAATATTCAAATAAGATATGTCAGTATTAGTATTTGTTGACCATACACAAGGCTCTTTTAAAAAGAAAGCTTTTGAAACAGTGAATTATGCTGCTGAAACCGCGAAACGTATTGGCGGTGGTGATGTTACTGCAGTAGTATTGGGTACCGTAAGCAATGAAGAGTTAAACCAGTTGGGACAGTACGGCGCCACCAAAGTATTACACCTGAACGATGCCCGCCTGGACAACTTCAGTGCCAAAGCCTATGCCAAAGCTATTACGGCAGGTGTACAGCAATCCGGCGCCAAAGTGGTAGTGGTTTCTTACAATGTAAGCGGTAAAGCCGTTGCCGGTATGGTAGCCGCCCAGCTTAAAGCCGGCCTGGTATCCGGAGCTATTGATTACCCGCAGACGGACAATGGTTTCGTAGTAAAGAAAACCGTATTTTCCGGTAAGGCATTTGCGCATGTAAAAGTCAATTCCGATATTAAAGTAATCTCCCTGGTGCCCAATACTTTTTCACCTAAAAAAGGGGAAGGCACTGCTGCTACCGAAGTGCTGAATGCTGGCCTCAGCGATGCTGATTTCGGTATCACTAAAGTAGCTGAAGATGTAGTAAAAGGTGAAATACCATTGAGCGAAGCGGAACTGGTAGTATCCGGCGGCCGTGGTTTGAAAGGCCCTGAAAACTGGGGTATCCTGGAAAACCTGGGCAAAGCATTGGGTGCAACCCTGGCTTGCAGCCGTCCTGTTGCCGATGCCCACTGGCGTCCGCACCACGAGCACGTAGGCCAGACCGGCGGCACTATCCGCCCTAACTTGTACATAGCGGTAGGTATCTCCGGCGCTATCCAGCACCTGGCAGGTGTCAACAGCTCTAAAACTATTGTAGTGATCAATAAAGATCCGGAAGCTCCGTTCTTTAAAGCGGCTGATTATGGCGTTGTTGGCGATGCATTCGAAATACTGCCTAAGCTGACCGAGGCTGTAAATAAATTCAAAGCTGCCCATAACTAATTTTGAATCGGCTTAAAAAACCGGGATCATCATGATCCCGGTTTTTTTATGGTTATTCCTGTGCATTAGCGTGGACCACCATAGCGGATAAATATATAGACCAGCAGGATAAGATAGCATAACAAAATCAAGGCTGTTACAGCGCCAAAAACTTTGAGTAATACAATCCAGGTGGATTTTGCAGTCCGTGCTTTGGGCCTTTGTGGGATGATCTTCTTTTCGCGCAGCCAGGCTACAATAAAAGCCAGGGCAATACCGCCGATAAAAATTACCGGTACTAACCAGGACTTGCTTATCCAGTATTTCCAGTAAGCCGTCCTGGCTTTGCTGCGTTCCCCATCCTGCCAATATATTTTACTTACATAATAGTTGCCGTTTCCTGCTATGCCTATATCGGCCTTAATTTCCCGTTTGTCTTTAAGTGCAAAATAGTTGGTTCTTGAAGAAGCAAATTTTATAAGCGCCGTATCGTACCGGATAAAGACTTCACTGCCTGCCAGGGATTTTTTTCACAAATGTTTTTCTACATGGTTGGTCAGGGTAGTGGTTATTGTTGTCTTTGTTGCCGCAGCGTAGAGGAGGTTCATTTTTTCGACGGTAACGAGCAGGAGTATCCAGAGAAATATACTGGCGATCAATAAGGCAAAGTAAAAGGAGATTTTTTTAGGCCTGATATATTGAATGCCATAATAACTTAACAGGGACAGGCTGAACACATATATACCGATAGCTTGGAAATAGCTTCGATAATAGGGATAAATATGGAAAGCTAAAACGTGGGGCTACCCGGGCTTTACTTATTGAAAGGCAACCAGGAACTGTTCTTTGTAGGCAGGACTTACTTCCACTTCAGTGCCATCGTTGAGCATAACATAACCGCCTGCGCCTTTATGGTAAGACTTCACAAAATGGATATTGATGATATGTGATTTGTGGATACGTACAAAAGGATGGGGCAGGATCTCTGTAAAATGTTTGAGGAAACGGCAGACCATTTTCCTGCTGCCGTCATCCAAGTACACATCCGTGAAATTCCCGTTGCCTTTCAAACGTACAATATCACCCATCTTTACCACATCAAAACCGTCCAATGTAGGCAGAATCACATGTTGTTTTTCCGGTTTCAACTCTTTTGCATTTTCTACAATAAAATGATTGCGGTTGAACTGTTGTTTTTGCTGCAACTGTTGCTGCACCTTATTCACCGCAATGATCAATTCTTCTATACTTACCGGTTTAAGCAGGTAATATGCTGCGCTTTGGTTCAGGGCTTTTAGAGAGTATTCCGAAAAGGCAGTAACAAATATGGTTTCGAATTGCAGGTCCTGGCATTGGGCCAATACATCAAAAGCATTGCCGAAAGGCATTTCCACATCAAGGAACACCAGTTGTGGCGCCAGGTCGTGTAATACAGCAACGGCCTCTTTACAGTTTTGTGCAGTACCTATGACCTCCACTTGCGGGCAAAATTTAAGGATATAGTTGTGCAGGGCGGCCATAGCGGCGGCTTCGTCTTCTACGATTACTGCTTTTATGTTCTGTACCTGCATCAGCGTTTATGAATTAAAGGTAACCGGATCAATACTTTTGTACCACTATGTCCCTTTGCGTTTATTTCTTCCATATGCATGGTGATCCGGGATTTGTAAAGATCATTCAGGAGGCTTACCCGTTCTGTGGTATTGGTAATGCCCCTTGATTGATGGGCCTTCTGGTTTTCGGTTTTAAGTGCCTTGCTTTTGGTCAGGCCAATACCGTCATCCGTTATGGATACTTCAATATTTTGTCCCTCTTTTTGGAATGCAAGCTGCAATACGCCTTTGCCTTCTTTATAACGTAAGCCATGCCAGATTGCATTTTCTAGATGCGGTTGGATCAGCATATTGGGAACCATTACCGCATCGGCATCCAGGGTTTCATCAACATGGATATGATAATCGAATTGATCGCGAAACCGGAGATGCTCCAGGCTAAGGTATTTCTTTAACTGTTCCAGTTCGGTACTGAGGGAAACAAAATCCTTATTAGAGTGCTCCATAATATTGCGCATCAGGCCCGAGTAGGAGGTCAGGTATTTGTTGGCTTCCAGCTCATTGTTTTCGGCAATATACTGGTTCACACTGTTGAGGCTGTTGAATATAAAATGCGGGTTCATTTCCCTGCGCAGCGATTGAAGCGCGATCCTTTTATTTTTGATCTTAATGGCATACAGGGAACGTATAATGAAGAAAAGCAAAACCAGCATCAGGGCTACCGAACCGATCAATACATAGTTGAACCTGTTCTTCCGGTGGATCAGTTCGAGCTGCAGGTCGCGTTCTTTTTCCAGTTCCCGGATGCGGCCCTCGGTAAGTTCAAACATGCGGGCATCGACGAGCGAACTGTCGGACCGGATCAGGGAATCAAGGCTGTTGACAAACTGTTCGTAGGCGGCAAGGCTATGCCCGGTATCTTTCCGGTCGCGGTAATGTTTTACCAATGCGGTCAGCGCCATTTTAGCTTTGAGCGTATTGCCGCTGTTAAGGGCCAGGGTATAGGCTTCTTTGAGTAAAGCCTCTGCTTGGGCAGGTTGATCATCCCGAACGTAAAGGCCGGCCAGCTCCTGCAATTGGGAAATCTGTAAATCTATATCCATTTGCTGCCTGGCTTTTTCCAGTGCAGTTGTACTAATGCTTATCGCTTTTTCGGTTTCATTATTATCAGAATAAGCTTTGGCCATTTCGTTGGTTAGGCTGGCTACATCCCTGGTTTTGCTGCTTGCGGCAATCGCTTTTTCATAGCTGGCTACAGCCCCCTTCGTATTTTTTTGCAGCAGTTGTGTTTCGGCCAGTTGCCGGTAAGCCTGTACTGCTTCTTCTTTCTGGCCTTCTTTTTCAAACAAGTCTACGTTCGACTGGGCGTAGTTCATCTGTGTTTTGGGACTCTGGTTATAGCGCAGCCTGTTGGCGTCATTGGCATTGGCAAGCTCCAGCGTTTTATCTTTGGTCACTTCTGCTGCAGATTGGTAGTTTACTATCGCCTCCCCGATTTTATTTTGCGATTCCTGAAGTTTGGCCAGGCTGCGTTTTGCTTTTGCGACCTCTTTCTTTTTATCCAGTCTCGTATAGATCTCCAATGCCTTTTGCAAATAGCCTTCTGCCCTGGGGTAATCACCCTGCTCGACGAGGGCTTCCGACAAGGTTTCGTATTGTTGTGCGGTTTTTGTTTCATCATCGGCTGTCAGCAATTCCTTCAGGTCATCGGCGCTCTTTTTGATTTTGGAATATCCACTCTTTTTATTGTAGTTCACAGAATCCTGCGCCATAGCTATATAGCCAAGGTTCAGGAGGGTCAGCAACAGGAAAGATAAACGGATTAAAGGGTGCATAGGGTACAAGGATTTCCGGTGTAAAAGTAGAATATTTTAAAACGGATGCCTCATGTTTCACCAAGTCATACCGGGCTTTCACCAAGTGTGCCTGTACAGCATTGGCAATCCGGATACATTTGTATCGTAATCTCTTAAAACAAAAAAATATGAAAACCTCCTTATTGGCAAGTGCCTTGTTGCTGTCTTCGAGCCTTACATTCGGCAAATGCGGTATGCCGGACTATACCGTAAATAATAACGATGATGCCGCTGTGCCGCAAAGCCATGCCGTTGCCGACAATACCAGGGTACAGGTAGCCTTATTGCTTGATACGTCCAGCAGCATGGACGGCCTCATTGACCAGGCAAAATCCCGTTTGTGGAACATCATCAATACGTTGACCACGCTTAAATACAAGGGTAAATCGCCCAGGGTCGAGATTGCTTTGTATGAATATGGTAACAGTGGCCTCTCTTCCGAATCCAATTATATTCGCCAGGTGACCCCTATGACAACGGACCTGGACCTGGTATCTGAAAAACTTTTTTCCCTGCATACCAATGGTGGCGATGAATATTGTGGCGCAGTGATCAGGGAAGCGGTCAATAAACTGGATTGGGGCGGCACAAATGCTGATATGAAACTGATCTATATTGCGGGTAACGAACCTTTCGACCAGGGCGGCATAAATTATAAAGAAGTTATTCCCGATGCCTTGCGCCAGGGTATTTATATCAATACCATTTACTGCGGTGATAAAAATGAAGGTATATCAGGGTTCTGGAAAGATGGTGCGGATCGGGGCAAAGGAAAGTACTTCAATATTGACTCCGACCGTAAAGTACGGTTTATCGAAACCCCTTATGACACCAGAATCGAAGCCTGTAACGAACGCATCAATAAGACCTATATCAGTTATGGCGCTATGGGAGCTTCCAAAAAACAAAACCAGATGGCACAGGATATGAATGCCAAATCTGTTTCGGGGGCTAACTATGCAGAACGTACGGTAAGTAAATCTAAAGGGGCCTATAAAAACGAAAGCTGGGACCTGGTAGACCGGGTAAAGGATGATAAGACCGCTTTGAAAAAAATCAAAAAAGAAGAACTGCCCGCTGAATTGCAAAGCAAGACAGAAGCAGAGATTGAAGCGGTATTGGCTGCTAAAACAAAAGAAAGGGAGTCGATACAAAAAGAAATAGCAGAGCTTGCAAAACAGCGCCAGGCTTATATCGACGAAGAAAATAAAAAAGGAAATACAGAAGATGACCTGGGGCAGGCCATCAACAGTTCCATCCTTAACCTGGCAAAAGAAAAAGGGTATGCCATAGCGAAATAAGCTGAAGCATTTTCCGGTTTCCATAGAAAATGCGGGATAGCCTGCCCGCGCCGCTCCGCATTTTCTGGCCGGGTTGTAGGGAATAAAGGCCTGACGGTGACGCAGGAATAGTCTTGGTCAGAATAAGAAAGTTGGTCTTATTGTTTTTTAGGCCTGCACACTAAATATGTAATTATTTCATCATAAAATATTGATAGGCATCACTTTGGCATGGTTTTTGAAGATTAGGTTAAAAAAAATACCATGAAAAAACAAATGTTGACCATTGCTGCTTTTGCAGCGCTTACACTTGCCTCTTGCAGCAAGGATGATGCCCCTACTCCCGACCCCGTGAAAACACCGCAAGAAATGATTGTCGGAAAATGGCAAACAGAATTCTGGGCCTGGGACCAGAACCACAATACACAACTTGAGGAGAGTGAAAAAGAACCTGCAGATGAGGAAAACACTTACCTGTTGACTTTTGCAGCGGACGGAAAACTAACAATTACCTACAATGAAGATGGCGACCCACAACAGCCAACCTCAATTACCGGTAGTTACCAGCTGATCAACAACAACCAACAGGTAGCCATGCATTTCATTTCCGGAGGTTCCGGAGACGATACGATGAAAATATTAACCCTGGATGCTTCAAAATTATTCCTGTATAATACGATAGACGAAGGCACCATTACTACGGGACAATGGCATTCCCTGAACAAAGTTAATTAGAGAAACAAAAAAATCATCTAGAAACAAAATGAGCGAAGGCCCCGTCATCTGGGGCCTTCGCTGTATACTTTATATCTTGCGGCAGATTAGAAACGTTCAGTCATGCTGAAGAAGAAGTTTCCTTCGATTTTTGCATTCTCATCGCTATCGGAACCATGAACCGCGTTTTCGCCGATAGATTTTGCGAATTGTTTGCGGATAGTGCCCTCTGCAGCTTCTGCCGGGTTAGTAGCGCCGATCAGGGTGCGGAAATCAGCAACTGCATTATCTTTTTCCAGGATTGCGGCAACGATCGGGCCACTGCTCATGAAGTCAACCAGTTCGCCGTAGAAAGGACGTGCACTGTGTACTTCGTAGAATTTACCAGCCTGTTCTTTGCTCAGTCGGGTGTATTTCATTGCGATGATTTTAAAACCACCTGCATTGATTTTATCAAGGATACCGCCGATGTAGTTGGAAGATACGGCATCGGGCTTGATCATAGTGAATGTTCTGTTCGACATTTTCTTTATGTTTTGAATTGCGCCGCAAAGGTAAGGATTATTTGTTTTTTTACATTTCCGGATGCCAATCCTTTTTTATTTTCCCTCCCTAAGCCTTCCGTTCTTTTATCGTCCATGATAAATGAACCTTGCCTGACCCTCTTTAAGCTTCATATTTATAAAAAGATAATTTTCGGAAATCACCATAAAAGATAGGCACAAAAAATTTGTACAGGCCTTAAATGCAGCGCCGGATAATAACTGGCAGATTGTAAAAAAGGCCGGTACAGGCCCGGAATGCCGGTCCGGTAAAAAATATTACCTTTGCAGCTATGCAAGAAACTATTCCTACAGCTCCCGTTAGCCAGTCTTATATAGACCGGGAAGAACAATATGGTGCCCACAATTATCATCCCCTGCCTGTGGTCCTGGACCGTGGCGAAGGGGTGTTTATGTGGGATGTGGAAGGCAAACGTTATTACGACTTCCTGTCCGGTTACTCTGCCGTTAACCAGGGGCATTGTCATCCCAAAATCATAAAAGCATTTATAGCGCAAGCGCAGAAATTAACCCTTACTTCCCGTGCGTTCCACAGCGATGTGCTGGGCGAATATGCTGAATATGTGACCCGCTATTTCGGGTACGATAAAGTATTACCGATGAATACCGGTGTGGAAGCCGTGGAAACAGCGCTGAAACTTGCGCGCCGCTGGGCTTACCAGGTCAAAGGCGTTGCAGCGGATAAGGCTAAGATCATTACTGTTGAGGGCAATTTTCATGGCCGTACGCTTAATGTAATTTCTTTCAGTACTGACCCGGGTGCCCGCAATAATTTCGGTCCCTTTATGCCGGGTTATGAAACGATTCCTTACAACGATCTGAAAGCATTGGAAAAGGCCTTGCAGGACCCGGACGTAGCCGGATTCCTGGTAGAGCCTATCCAGGGTGAGGCGGGGGTATACGTACCCGATGAAGGTTACCTGGCTACTGCTGCCGAAATGTGCCGCTCCGCCAATGTGTTGTTTATAGGTGATGAGATACAGACCGGTCTTGCCCGTACAGGTAAAATGCTGGCCTGCGATCATGAAAATGTCCGTCCCGATATCCTGATCCTGGGTAAGGCATTGAGTGGCGGTGTAATGCCGGTATCTGCGGTATTGGCTGATGATGAGGTCATGCTCACCATTAAACCCGGCGATCATGGTTCTACTTATGGTGGTAATCCCCTGGCCTGTAAAGTGGCTATCGCCGCACTGGAAGTACTGAAGGAAGAAAATATGGCAGAAAATGCCGCTATATTGGGCGAATATTTCCGGGAGCAGCTCAGGGCCCTAAACCATCCTTGTATTGCCCTGGTACGTGGAAAAGGATTATTGAATGCTATTGTGATCAAACACGAAAACCCGGAAGCAGCCTGGGAGCTCTGTCTCCTGCTGAAGGAAAATGGATTGCTGGCTAAACCGACCCATGGTGATAAAATCCGTTTTGCCCCGCCTTTGGTGATTACCAAAGAGCAGATCGAAGAATGTGTTGCTATTATTAAAGCGAGCCTGGCGCAGCTTTAATACCGGGTAAAGATTAAATTTTTGGATCAGGGCTGCGATATATCGCAGCCCTGATCCTTTTTGCGGCATGGTGTTCTATATTTGTACTATGCCTGTTCAACCACAACGGAAATCCCTGTTCCTGATCAACTTCCTTACCGGCATTTCAGATGGCCTGGTACTTCCCCTGGCGGCATGTATCCTTGCATTGCCTTTTTTTATGGAACGGCCGGTAATAGTGATCGGCATCGGTTTGACAACCGGCTTCTTTGGCGCTTTGGTATTTGGCTGGGCGCGTTATTCAGGAGAGCAGGAAGAGATCCTTCATAAACATCCTGAGTTAGGGTTGGAAGAAGCGCAACGGGAAATAAACCTGCTGCGGAACATCGGTATCGATGATTCCCTTACCGAAGAAATGAAGGCGGAGATGGAGCAGGAGCGGAAACTCTGGCTGAAGGAGGTGGAGGAAAATGAACTGGGCTGGGAACAGCAGGATAAAAACCGGGCGCGCCGGAGTGCAATGCATACGGGGCTTGGCTTTTTTGCCGGTGCGGTGCTGGTTGCTGTGCCTTTTGCCCTTGTGAACAGAGCGCCTGTATCCGCAGTAATACCCTTGTTGTGGATCTTACTTTGTTTATTCCTTTTAGGTTGGTATAAAGCAAGGCTTACGGGTAGAAAGCCGCTTGCGGCTGCAGCAATCAGTGGTCTACGTGGCCTTGTGATTGTTGTGATAACGGGTACAATAGCCTGGGTCATTTCCCGGATGCAGCAGGGTTAAACGGGAGTACTGAGTATTTTGACCATAGCCCTCATCATGGAAGGTACAATAAGCTGATGAAGGGGCCTGACTGGTACAAAATACAACCTGCCCGTACGGTTGTGAAAATATACCGTAGTACTCAGGATCAGTATTTGTTCTCCATGGGTCAAATGTTCTTTGTTCTCAAGCAGCAAAGAAATCCTGAAATCGAGGTGTTTATCATGCTCCCCGATAATAAGTTCTTGGTCATTGCAGGCGAATACCCGGAACAAACCTATAGCTTCGTCTTTTTCCCCTTTGAACTGTGTTATCAGTTCCTTCCTGTTTTGGAGGGACGGAGTTTTTAAGCCAAAAAGGGATACTGCTTTATTGCGTAAAGCAAATAGCCGATTGAGCTATTGGGGACTGGCGGAGAAAAAAGCCTTGCCCAGGTCGGCAGGGGTAACAGGCTTATGTGCAGGACGAAATACAGCCTTATAGCTGTCTGAATAACCAGGGACCTTGTCTTCTTTATGCAGGAGGGAGCATGCCGGTATTACTGTCTTTTCAATCTTTGTCATGGTTTATGCCGGGTTACCGGATGGTAAAGGAATTGAAGAAATGTTCCTGCTCTTCGGTAGCGTTGGTACCTTCCGGCACATACACACCCAGCATATAAATTGTTATTCCGGAAAAGAAGAATTGGGTATATATTTTGGAATAAGGATACTCATCGTCAGGTGCTGCATTTTCCATATAGAGATCGTAACCCTTTGCCGTATTCCTGGTAATCTTTTTCCTTGATACTACATGGATACCTTTTCGGTTTTCGAGCATACCTTTAACAATGGCATCGATAAACTCCGGCTTGTCATGATTGTCTGTAATAGTTTTGGCATCAAGGTGATATTTGCCACCATCCAGCACCATAGCCATCAGTCTTATTTGCAGCGAATCCTTCATTACCTGTGCTACCCAATAGTTATTGTTGTCCGTGCCGCCTTGCTCCGCCGCAACAGGAAAGCTTATGCTGGCTTCGGTATTCAGTTCTTCTTTGAACTGTGCCTGGCAAAGGATACCGGATAAAAGCGCAGTGCAAAACAACAGTAGTTTTTTCATAGTCGTTGTATTTAGAAAAGAACGGTTATGCTCTAGTTTACTTTTAGAGAACTGTAAAATTTATCCCGGTCACCGGTAGCATCGGTATTTTTTAAGGCGAGTACGGTAAGCGCATAAACTTTGGTGCCGGCAAAAAGGATTTGTGCATAAATATTACTGTAAGGTACTTTGTCGCAAGGCGTATCGTTGGCAAGGCTTACTTCATAACCCATAAAGGAACCCTTTGCAATTTTCTTTTTAGATACAAGCCCTACGCCCGGGTATTGCCCGAGTATACTTTGCAGCACCATTTCCACAAATAAAGGATTATTGTAATTGGCAGCCAATGCAGCTGAATCGACGCCGAACTGACCGGCGTCAATAGCCGTTGCCATTGCTGTGATTTTATTTTCCTTATCCAGTGTACTGTATTGGATCTGGCTGATAAGACCGGCCATCTGCTGAGGTTTGGATGGAAATATAACACTGGCGCGCTCATCGAGTTTTGCGGTATACTGCGCAAAGCCTGTTATACTATAAGCAATAAGAGCAAGGGCAAACAAAACAGGTTTCATCCGGGTATTATTTTATTGTAGGGATATAAAAGAACAGGTACCCTGTGGGGGTACCTGTTAAAAAGCGTCGAGCACTACTTCCATCCTGGAGCCTCTTGAACCTTTGATCAATACTGTGGCATCCTTTACCGGGTGCTGTAGCAAGTAATTTTTAACTTCTTCTGAAGTGGCAAACCACCGGTAGTTATGTTGTGTTTCTTTAAACTCTGGGCCGGTAAGGATTACCTGTTGCAGTCCCAGTTGCTGCAAAAGGTCTGCCAGGGCCTGGTGTTCAGTTGCAGATTCCGCGCCCATTTCTTTCATTGCTCCCAACAGCAGCCATTTATTATCTGCCTTTAAATGAACAAGGTTTTCAATAGCCAGTTTCATACTGGAAGGATTGGCATTATAAGCATCCAGGATAATCTTATTAGAGCCTTGCTCCAGCCATTGTGAGCGGCTGTTGGAAGGTACATACTGTTCCAGCGCTTTTTTAATGGTATCGATATCTACGTCAAAGTATTCACCTGCGGCTACGGCAGCCAATACATTGGCAAGGTTATAATCGCCCACAAGCTGGGTTTGTATCCGGGTTTCCAGGCCGGCCGTTAATATCGTTACCTGGAGCAGGATACCATCACCTGTAGCCCGGCCAATGATCTCTGCGTTGGAAGTGCCGTAGGTAATTTGTTCGTCAATACCCCTGGCCATATCTGTAAGGTAAGCAAGGTCAGCATTGCGGAAGATACTGCCTGAAAAATCGCGCAGGTAATCATAGAGTTCCCCTTTGGCCTTGCGTACACCTTCGAGGCTTCCAAAGCCTTCCAGATGGGCCTTGCCACAATTGGTAATGAGGCCGTAATCCGGCGCTGCAATCTTGCAATAAGATGCGATTTCGCCAATATGGTTAGCGCCCATTTCAACTATAGCAAACTCAGCATCTTTTTTAATTTTCAGCAAAGTAAGCGGAACGCCGATATGATTATTGAGATTGCCCTCTGTAGCATACGTTTTATATTTTGCCGAAAGCACGGCGATCAGCAATTCCTTGGTCGTAGTCTTGCCGTTTGATCCTGTGATTGCAATAACCGGAATGGGCAATTGCATCCGGTGGTGTGCTGCAAGTTGCTGCAGGGTATGTAAAACATCATCTGTGAGGACATATTGGGGGCCGGCAACAAAAGTGGCCTCGTCTACCACGGCATAAACGGCCCCGTCTGCAATGGCCTGCGCAGCAAAAGCATTCCCGTTAAAGTTATCACCTTTAAGGGCGAAAAAAATATCACCTGCTTTTACCTTCCTGCTGTCAGTTTGTACGGAAGGGTACTGGAGGTATAGCTCGTATAATTCCGGAATGGACATAAAGCGCTTTTTAAAAGGCGGGCAGAAAGATGGATGCAACTCCCGGCCTTCCTGCCCTAATATAATTAACCTAAAATCTGATCGGCATCCTGATCCAGGAAACGTTCTGCTTTTACCATATCATCATGCAGGATCCTGTCCGCATCATTAAAAGTAACTTCTTTACGGAAAGCTTCAAACAGGCGTTCCAGTTTTGGGGAAGATTTTCCCGGATGACGGAAATCCAGAGCCTGGGCAGCACACAATAGTTCTATAGCAAGTACACGCTGTACGTTGTCGATTACTTTTTTGAGCTTGGTTGCTGCATTGGCGCCCATGCTCACATGGTCTTCCTGTCCGTTGCTGCTTACAATACTGTCCACAGAAGCCGGGGTGCACAATTGTTTATTCTGGCTTACGATAGACGCAGCGGTATATTGCGCGATCATAAAGCCACTGTGCAAGCCTGCGTTTTTAGCCAGGAAAGGTTGCAGGCCCCTTTGACCGCTTACCAGTAAATAAGTCCTGCGTTCTGAAATATTAGCAAGCTCGGCCATGGCAATAGCAAAGAAATCGAGGTGCAGGGCTAAGGGCTGACCGTGGAAATTGCCACCGCTCTGGATGAGGTCTTCCTCTTCAAACACAATCGGGTTGTCGGTAACAGAATTGATCTCGATCTCCACGACTTGGGTAATGTTACGGATCACATCTTTGGTAGCGCCATGTACCTGGGGTACGCAACGGAAAGAATAAGGGTCCTGTACCTGTACTTTTACTTTTTGCTGCAGCTCACTGCCTTCCAGTAATGCCCGCATTGCAGCGGCAGTTTCGATCTGCCCGGCATGCGGCCTTACCCGGTGTATCGGGTGGGAGAAAGGCTCTGATTTACCATCGAAAGCCTCGAGGGAAAGCGCGGCTATAACATCGGCCCAGCGTTGCAGGCGTTGTGCCCTGAGCAAAGCCCATGTTGCATAACTGCTCATGAACTGGGTACCGTTCAGCAATGCAAGCCCTTCTTTGGCATGCAAGGGGAGGGCTTCTATCTTTTTTTCTGCCAATATATCCTGTGCGGCGGCGGAGTTGCCCTTATAACGCACCTGTCCTTTGCCCAGCAGGGGAAGGCTGAGGTGGGCGAGGGGGGCAAGGTCGCCCGATGCGCCCAGCGAGCCTTGCTCGAACACCACCGGCATAATACCTTCGTTGTAAAAATAGACCAGGCGTTGCAGGGTATCTTCGTGGATACCGCTGAAGCCCTGGGCAAGTCCCCTGATTTTCAGCAGCAGCATCAGTTTTACAATTTCGGATGGTACTTCGTCTCCGAAGCCGCAGGCATGCGAGCATACCAGGTTTTCCTGGAGTTCTTTCAACTGGTCGTCGTCGATGCGTACATCGCAAAGGGAACCGAAGCCGGTGTTGATACCATAATAAGTGCCTCCGCCAGCAATTTTCTTATCCAGAAAACTGCGGTTGGCATTCACTTTCTGCAGGTCGTCTGCCGAAAGGGTAATTTTATTTTTTAATAGTTCTGCTAACTGTGTTATGCTTAAATGAGCAGGTAATTCCATAGATATCCAATCGTTTAATAAGGCCAGCAAAGATAGCTGTATTAAACTTATTTTTGTTCTTTTGTACCGCTTACCCTGCTTCAGCTTTTCAGTTCTTTTCTATGGATACCCCTCGACTTCAGGTAATTGTTTACTGCTGGTATAAAAAAGCGGCCTATCGGTATTTTATGGTCCCCAATAATAAGTTCATCCGTGGCAAAGGCCGTAATGTAGAAAGGGTTTACGGCATAGGTCTTGTGTATGCGCAGGAAGCTGAGGCTGTTGTTTTCTTTGATGAAAGAGGAAAGGGGTATCCTTACCAGCCTTTTGCCGAAGGAAAAATGAAGCTCGGTATATTTGCCGTTGGCCTTCAGGTAGACCAGTTCCCGCAGGTTTAAGATCTCAGAGCGGGTGCCGGTTTTCAACAGGATCTCCTCATCAATATTTTCCTCTTCCTCTTCAACAGGGACTGCAATTTCTATAGCTGCGAAAAGGGATTCCCGCATAAACGGCTTTATAAGATAAGAGGCGGGATGGAATTTTTTTACCTGTGCTACCATAGCCGCGTCACTGTTGGATGTAAGTACAATAAACGGAATTTTGAGCTTGTTCTTATGGATATATGCTGCGACTTCCAATCCTGAACATTCATTCTTCAGGCTAAGGTCAAGCAAGACAAGGTCCGGCGGATCATTTTCCAGGATGTGGATGGCCTCTGCCGGTGTGGGCACAGGTTTATAGGGCTGGTATTCGAGTATACTCAGCAACTGGAACAGGCTTTCGGCTATCAGGGCTTCGTCTTCTACAATTAAAATTTTCATCGTTGGTTTGGTTATTGGTTTGGTTTTGTGTGGTTCTATGGTATTTGTTTCCCGATAAGGTCAAGTGCCGGAAATGGTTTGCTGGCAAGGGTATCATTTATGGTATAAAAGGAGGTCTTGCCATAATAAATACAAAAAAGGTACTGATTCTGTTCTTCCCGGCCTATTGATACTATATGTATATGTACATGATTTATTATCTCCTTTTGTACTATAATATCCAGCCAAATCAGATGGCATTCCTGGTTCCGCTATCGGGGCGAAAGATGCGGAAGGTGCCTGCAATACATACGGACAGGATAACCTTCCTGCGTTCTTAAAAGAACCGGTAAACCTGGTTGCTATGCTGTACAGGCAATGCACATAAATTAGTATAAAATAGTTGCCTCCGTACTTGGAAGAAATCATTACTGTCAGTTGCAGGGATAGACAGGTGTCCGTAAGGAATAAATGCGTCCGGTATGGCGTAAATGGGTGCTGCATAAAGGATGCAACAGGAGGCAATGGTTCGTGATCATATAGGCTTGGTTCATTTGGTTCTGGTTTTTTACACAATTTCTGCAGGCATCTGACATGATTATTTGCTGTTCATAGACAAATAATGGTTGTTCATGCACAAAGGCCCCGAGCACATTTTTCCAATTCAAAAGGGCATTCTATTTTTGTTAAAAGATTAACAAATACACTTATTTTAATTAGCTTTTAGCCTCTTTTTAAGAGATATCCAGGCTATAAAGTTAAAAACAAATCTTGTATTTTAACAAATCAATCAGCTAATTGATTTTTAAATATTTGTTACCGTTCTTTCAAAAAGGAAACTGGCTTATCAGCTACTGAATTAATAACAACTTGCTCCTGTCTAAAATGTTTATCGCACACACCAGATTGAAACGGAATAAATACCTGTTCAGCCAGATCATATTGATCTGGGTCCTGGTGTTCTGCGGGGGCAGGGCAGAGGCGCAGCGGGTATACGCGAATGCACAACAAACAGGAACAGGTATTCTGGGAGGTACTATAACAAATCCGGGTTTTGCTGTGGATACCAATTATTCCAATTTCTCTACGTTGAATGTAGGCATTGGTGCTTTAGGGTTGATGTACACGATGCAGAACCTGCAGTTCACGGGAACCCCGGCACAAATCCCGACTACGACATCACCCCTTATCATCAGGTTTGGCAGTACAGCTTCACTGCTTGGCCTGGTCAATGGTATCAGCGTCCAGAGGACCAATGGAGGGATCAATACAACGGTGGGTACAGAATATACAGCAAATAGTTTATTGTCTTTGTTGAATGGCAGCACAGATAGTATGGTCATTGTACCCATCCCTGGTATTGCAGGACAGGCAAGTGATGGGGTAAGGCTCCGCATTGTTACCTTATTGGGTTTAGGGCTTAATGCCAAATATTACTATGCCTTTTTTATTATACCGCCTACGGTAGCCAGCAATAATATCCAGGTGTGTACCGGATCGAATGTTACGATCAATATCACAAACTTTAACAGCGGATATACCTATAAACTATATAATGCACAGATTGACGGGGCGCAGGTTGGTTCGGCAACAACGACAAATGTACTGACGACAAATGCTATAACCACATCGGGTGATTACTGGCTGGAAGCCCGGGAAAGTGATGTATACCCTTCTGCCAGAACTAAGGTTACCGTAACCGTCAACCCATTACCCACGGCACCGGGTTTTGCAGGCCCGGTTACGGTCTGTAAAGATTCAACGAAAACATTAACCGTTACCACACCGGCAACCAATACTATATACCGTTGGTACAAAACAGCATCAGACGGTACTGCGTTCTTTACAGGTAATACCTATACCACTTCGGCATTGGCGGCAGATACTACATTTTACGTGGATGCCTATAACACGGTGACTACCTGCACCAGCACAACAAGGACAGCAGTAACGGTAACCGTATCAACTGTACCCAATACAATAGCAGCAAACCAGTCGATCTGCACAGGCGCTGTACCGGTTACGTTTACCTCAACATTGCCAGCAACGGCAGGCAGCAATACCTTTCAATGGCAGCAATCAACGGATAATGTAATTTTTACGAATGCCGCCGGCAGCGCTACCGGCATTACTTATACGGAAACTTCTGCGTTGAGCCAGACTTCATATTACCGCAGGATAACAACATTGAGCGGTTGTGCTTCCCGGAGCAATGTGATTACCGTAACTGTATCGCCTTTGCCTGCGATTACCTATAATAATACATTGTACAGTTGCCTCGGCGATAATTCCGTTGCCCTTGTTTATACGAATACTACAAGTAGCCCTAACCAGTACAGCATTACCTGGACCGGTTCACCTGCAGGTCTTCCCAATGTTACCAACGCGACATTGACCGGTACTTCTGGCAACCTGAGTTTAGTGATACAGCCTGCTGCAGTTGTAGGCGTATATAACGGTGTGCTTACGGTAAAAAACAGCAATTGTACCAGCACCGGTTATAATTTCTCATTGACGATACAGGCGCATCCCAGTGTTACGCCCGTAGGAACCTCTTATCAATAACTTTTAATCAACGGCTCATTATCGGGACGATTTTATACAACAAACAAAACAATAAAAAAACAAGCTATGAACAAGAAAATGATTCTCAAATCGATTACAGTTGCCGCGGTTATGGTAATTGGCATTACTGCTGCCAACGCCCAGGTGGGTACAGGCGGCCTGTCGGATACTTCAAAAGTATGTAGCGGTCAGCAGCTTACGCTGGCGGCCCCCACACCTACGGCTCCGGCTACGTACACTTACGAATGGAAGGATGACGCCAATACCGTTGTCGGTACAAGTGCCACCTTTGTAGTATTGCCGATCAATACCACCAACAATACTGGTGCCCCTGTAATCAAGACTTACAAACTTACCGTTACGCAAACCGGTGGTGCGTCTTGTCCTTCCAACGTGTACACTAAAGTAGTTATTGCTTATCCGCCGCTGGCTACTACCGCCACTCCTGATCAGCCTTTCTATTGCCTGGGTAGCCCGACAAATATCGTAGTTACTGCCGCTACTACAGCAGGCGCAGGTCAGACTCCCGGATTGACTTTGGGCTACGGTGCACTGGTTTACACCTGGACTCCGGGTACAACACCGGCCGCACCCGCAGGTACTGCAGCGGGTAATGTATATACAGTTACTACCTTCCCTACAGCAGCGGGTACTTATACTTACAATGCTTCTGTAACTTATGCGGAAACCCTGGTAGGTACAACTGCCGGTATGGCTGCCTGTACAGCGAACAGCACTGCAAGTGTAATAATCAACAATGCACCTACGGTTAATAGTACTACCGTTACTACTACTTACCAATAATAGGTTTGAACATAAAGCAGGCATTACCGTATAATGTTCCTGTGCTTAAATAGTATTCTTATTAAAACTATATTATTCCGGGAGAACGCTTTTCCCGGAATAATAACTACCCGCTGTTAAACATGCGTAAACTGATCCTGATCCTGTTATTGTTTCTCGGTTGTGAGGTGTGGTGCCATGCACAAAGCACACCTGACAAGGAGGCAACTATGTGCATTGGGGATACGGCAACCATGACGGCTACAGCTACCGGCGCCGATAGCTTTCAATGGTACCGTAACAATTTGGCCATACCGGGCGCCAACAGGGATACCCTGATCTCCCGGCAAGGCGGGATATATTTTGTGCGTGTTTTCAATGGTACCAGTAAGGCTTGCTTTGACCAATCGGGAGATATCAGGATCTATATCGAAACGTCCAGGGCTAATGATGATTATGTAACCGTGCCGCTTGGCAGGAACACGATTATGAATGTGCTGCTGAACGATGATCCCAAATGTGCCCCCTTTGATAAAAGTACTTTTCACATTGTAAGCCAACCGGCTATCGGAACTATAATTGCTGCAGCCGATGGTATTGTAACATACAAACCGTCGCCAACGATAATTGGTACCGATAAATTTACCTATGCTATTGCTGATGTGGAGGGCCGTATGACGAATATCGCAACGGTTTATCTTGACCTGTTCCTGGATTGCGCAATCGTGTACCCGAACCCTGTTGACGATGTGTTGCATATTACTGTCAACAGCAAAAAGATCCATGCATTGAGGATATACGATATGGCAGGACGGGAATTGTACAGGACTACGGTAAACGAAAATGTGCTTAAGGTTAATGTGCAGGATTATGCACAGGGTATTTATATGGTCGAACTGATCGAGAAAAGTGGACCTGGCTGTCTCTTTAAAGTTCAGAAGAAATAGATCAGGTTATGCTGGACACTATAGTAAAACTGCAGATGTAGCTTATACATCTGCAGTTTTTTTATTGGATACAAACAGGCCTTGCGCAACTTATGTTAGCCCGGACAAAGATGCGTGTACCCATATAAATTGTAATTTGTTTTTTTTATGATGCATCTTTTCTACTTTTAATCCCTAATCTGTTCCATTTCATGAGTAATTCTTTATTTAGAAAGAAATCTATTGCTACCATACTGAAAGATGCCGAAGAGGGAATGGGCGATGGGCATGGCGCCAGTCTGAAAAAAGTATTGGGGGTAAGGGACCTGACAGCACTTGGGGTTGCAGCGGTAATCGGGGCAGGTATTTTCAGCAGTATCGGTAAAGCATCCTACGACGGTGGACCCGGTGTTATTTTCCTGTATATTTTTACGGCTATTGCCTGCGGCTTTGCGGCTTTATGTTATGCGGAGTTTGCCTCCACTGTGCCGGTAGCGGGTAGTGCCTATACTTATTCTTATGTGGCTTTTGGTGAAATATTTGCATGGATCATAGGCTGGGACCTGCTTATGGAATATGCGATCGGTAATATTGCGGTGGCCATATCCTGGAGCGATTATTTTACCAACCTGCTGGATAAAGCCGGTATGCATATGGCCGATTGGTTAACCATGGACTATGCTACCGCCCACAGCGGGTTTGAAAAAGTAAATGCTTTGCTTGCCCAGGGGCAAGGCCTGGCGGGTATGGATGTTGCGGATGTATCCCGCTATACGGCATGGACGCAGGCGCCTTTATTTATGGGCCTACACCTGATCATCGACTTACCTGCATTGCTTATTGTAGCGCTCATTACCTATGTGGTTTTTGTCGGCATCCGGGAGTCCCGCACCGCCAGTAATATTATGGTGGGTATCAAGCTGGCGATTATTTTTGTGGTTATTGTAGTTGGCGCCTATTATGTAAACCCGGATAACTGGTCTCCTTTTACGCCTACAGGTTTTGGCGGTATTATGAAAGGGGTATCTGCCGTATTTTTTGCCTATATCGGTTTTGATGCTATTTCCACTACAGCAGAAGAATGTAAAAACCCCCAGCGGGACCTGCCGCGGGGCATGATCTATTCTCTTATTATTTGTACAGTATTGTATGTATTGCTGGCGTTGGTGCTTACTGGTATGGTACACTATACCAAGCTTAATGTAGGCGATCCTTTGGCTATGGTATTTGATGCCCGCGGTCTCAAAATTATTTCGGGTATTGTAGCTGGCAGTGCAATCATTGCTACGGCAGGTGTATTGCTGGTATTCCAATTGGGGCAGCCCCGCATATGGATGAGCATGAGCCGCGATGGCCTGTTGCCGAAAATATTTTCCCGCATACATCCTAAATACGGCACGCCTTCTTTTTCCACTATACTGACCGGTTGTGTGGTGGCGATTCCGGCCTTGTTCCTCAACCTTGATGTGGTGCTGGCCCTTACCAGTATTGGTACTTTGTTTGCCTTTGTATTGGTATGCGGCGGGGTGCTGGTCTTGCAGCAACAACCGGAACGTGCCGAAAGTAAGTTCCGGGTGCCACATATCAACGGGCAGTTTATTTATCCTTTACTGCTTATCTGCGGCATTATCATCATCATCATTAAAGTGCCCGAACATTTTCAGCAGATCTTTACCAAAGAAGGATTCCCCATGGCTATCTTCTGGGTAGTGGCCGTTATCCTGAGTATCTATACTTTCCTGCGGAAATTTTCGCTTATCCCGGTATTAGGATTGATCAGTTGCTTTTACCTGATGGCCCAGGAAAGCCATACCAATTGGCTGCGCTTTCTCATCTGGCTTGCAATAGGTCTTGTGGTGTATTTTCTCTATGGATACCGGAAAAGCAAGCTGAATGGAATTAAGGACCAGACTATCAAAAAATAATGTTTAAACATGTGTTATGAGAAATTTTTTTTATTCCTGCTCTTCTTATTCCTGTGCTGCGCCTGTAATGAAAACGGGGAGCCGGTATTGCAGTTTTTCAATACCAGGAATCTTCCCTCTTCTTATTATACTATCGATACAGAACGCGATACCGTACTACTGACTGCGAAAGGTGCTTCTATCCGTATTCCTAAAGGGGCAATCCGGGGCGCTGCAAATAAAAAGGTAAGACTGGAAGTTAAAGAGGCTTACAATGTTTCCGATATGATGCTGGCCGGGATACAAACGAACAGCGACGGAAAGATGCTGAGCAGTGGTGGCATGATCTATATTCAGGCAGCAGATGGCGATGCAGAAATGGTACAGCCGGTTGCCGTATCTATGCCTTCCGGTAATTTTGAAGCGGATATGAAATTGTTCAAAGGGCAATGGGATAAAGACAGCGCTCTGAATTGGACAGACCCGCAACCGCTTATTCCCAATCAGCCGCTGCTGGATTCCATCGCCGAAGGGAAAGCCATTTTTAATACAAATTGTTCTTCCTGTCATAATCCTTTAAGAGATGCGACCGGGCCTCCCCTCGTTTTCCTGACACAACGCCGTAATAAAGCATGGTTAAAACGATTTATCCATAACAACGCCGAGTTGATTGCTTCCGGTGATCCCCTGGCCAACTGCTTGTATAACCATTGGAATAAAACGGTAATGACTGCTTTCCCGTCAATGACAGATGATGAACTGGAAAAATTATACCGGTACCTGGACCAGGTTAGCAAAAACCTTAATCCTGGTGACTACCCCGATATAGGTAAAGGGCTGGACAGCTGTAAGACATATTATAAAGCAAGACTGGAACTGGAAAGATTGCGGGGAGTAAAGATCAGAGATAACGGACCGGAAGTGGAACGGGTTTTCCTGGACTCCGCTTATCACGATTTGGATTTGCCTGAAAATCTTGTTGTTCCTAAAAATGATAACAGCACCTCTTATAGCTTTACCATTACTTCATTTGGCTGGTATAATGTAGATGCATTTGCAATGAACCTTCCTGGCTTTGAATCCGCCACGCTTAAGGTTCGTTTAAACGGGGGCTATGCGGGACATACGAATATCTACCTGGTTATCCCATCAGCAAAAGTTTGCGTGGAAGGAGGATTATTACAAGGAGCGGACAAAGTATATGGTTTTTATACCGATGACGGACAACTCTCATTGCCACAGGGTAAGCAGGCTTATATTCTCACCTGCACTGAAAAGAAAGGGCAGATTTTGTTTGGCAGGGCAGGCTTTATCACGGCTAAGGATAACCTGGTAACGGTAACGCCTGTGCCGGTTACCAAGGAAATTATGAATAAAATGATTGCTTATATGGATTTGCAAGATCTGTCTGTTGAAGCAAAGGCTTCAAAAAATGCGGATACCATCAGGAGTATAGACGCAAAACTAAAACAGCTTGAAGGCTTAAAGCCTAAAGGAAATAATTGTGATTGCATTCCTTATGCTATTGATGACTATACTACTGTGCCGGAATAAACAGCTGGTTCCGTTGTTGTCCATAAAAGGGAGAAGATTGTTTCCAAAGCCAAATAAAGCCCTGAACATTTTCTGCACAAAAAATCTGATCCATCAGTATCCGAATAAAAGAGGCTGTCTCCGGATTTTGGGACAGCCTCTTTAACTAATTCTATATAAACGCCTCATTTAGCTGCAACCGGTAGTAGTGCCGCAGTTAGGGCACATATAACAAGTGCCGTTGCGTAAGGTAATATTGCCGCAGTTACTGCAGGCCGGTGCATCAGCGCTGGTGCCCATCAGTTTTTTTGTTTCTGCGCTTACAGCCGCAGCTTGGGGGGCAATAGTTTTGGGCTTTGCCGGTACCAATGGCTGCGGCGCGGTGATCCTGATCTTTGATAATTGTTGTTGTGCCTCCGTATCGGTTTGTTGTATGCGGTCTTCGTCTACAACATGTACCAGGTCGTCGCGGTCCAGGTATTCATAGGCCAATGCGCGGAATACAAAGTCCAGTACAGATGTTGCTGTTTTTATATTCGGATGTTCTACTATACCGCTGGGTTCGAAACGGGTAAATATAAATTTGTCCACATACTCTTCGAGCGGAACGCCATATTGCATACCTACCGATACTGCAATGGCAAAGCTGTTGAGCAGGCTGCGCATAGTAGCGCCTTCTTTAGCCATATCAATAAATATTTCCCCTAATGTTCCATCACCGTATTCGCCGGTACGCAGGAACAAAGGCTGGCCGCCAACCTTAGCTTTATAGGTATAGCCCCTGCGTTTTGCAGGCAGGGTTTTGCGCTCAACAATGCGGGATAACTGGCGTTTCAGTTGGGTGTCCGGACTGGCCTGCACCCTTTTGTTTACCTCTTCCAGCAATTCATCTACCGTAAGTTTGCCCATGTCTACAATGTACGCTTCTTCAGCTTTGGCTTCTTCGGTTGTATCTTTTTGTTTTTTATCACTTTTATTGCTCAGTGGCTGGCTTAATTTAGAACCATCCCGGTACAGGGCACAAGCCTTGATACCCAGCTCCCAACTCAGGAAATAACAATCTTTGATCTCTTCGATGGACGCTTCATTGGGCAGGTTGATCGTTTTGGATATGGCGCCGCTGATAAATGGCTGTGTAGCCGCCATCATGCGGATATGCCCATGGGCATGAATAAACCGTTCCCCCTTTTTGCCGCATTTGTTGGCGCAATCAAATACGGAAAGATGCTCTTCCTTCAGGTAGGGCGCACCTTCTATCATCATGGTGCCGCATACGTAATCGTTGGCTGCATCTATTTCGTCTTCCGTAAAACCAAGCGCTTCCAGCAGGTTGAAGCCCGGATCGTAATATGCTGCCGGTTGGAAGCCCAGTCTTTGCAGGCATTCTTCCCCAAGGTTATAGGCATTAAATACGAAGCCGATTTCAAAAGCGCTTTCCACTGCGGTGTCCAGCTTTTTCAATTCATCTGCAATAAATCCTTTTTCACTCAGGGATTGGTGATTGATAAAAGGTGCGCCGGCAAAGGAGCCCTGGCCTTTGGCGTATTTCACGATCGCATCGGATTCCTCCTTGTTATACCCCAGTTTTTTCAGGGCAGAAGGGATCGATTGATTGATAATTTTGAAATAACCACCGCCGGAGAGTTTTTTAAATTTAACCAGGGCAAAGTCCGGCTCAATGCCGGTTGTATCACAATCCATTACCAGGCCTATGGTTCCTGTAGGGGCAATTACAGTTGCCTGTGCATTGCGGTAACCATATTTTTCGCCCATCTGTACGGCATCGTCCCAGGCCCTGGTCGCTGCTTTGAGCAAGTAATCGGGACAATATTTTGCATTGATGCCCATAGGTTTGATGCCCAGGTTTTCGTAGGCTTCGCCTGCATCGTAGGCTGCTGCGCGGTGGTTGCGCATTACCCGCATCATATGTTTTTTGTTCTCTTCATAACGGGCAAAAGCACCGAGGTGCCCAGCCATTTCTGCAGAAGTCTTATAAGCAATGCCGTTCATGATAGCGGTCACTGCGCCGGCTATAGCGCGGGCTTCTTCGCTGTCGTAAGCAATGCCGCTTACCATCAGCATAGAGCCAAGGTTGGCATAACCCAGCCCCAGGGTTCGGTAGTCGTAACTAAGCTGGGCTACTTCGGGAGAGGGGAATTGTGCCATCAATACGGAAATCTCCAGCACAACGGTCCATAAGCGGACCATGTATTCAAAACCTGATACATCAAAAACGCTGGTGTTTTCATCAAAGAAACGGCGCAGGTTAAGTGAAGCCAGGTTGCAAGCAGTATTGTCGAGAAACATATACTCGCTGCAGGGATTGGAAGCCCTTATTTCCCCACCTTCAGGGCAGGTATGCCATTCGTTGATCGTTGTATTGTACTGAGTACCTGGGTCGGCACAGCGCCATGCGGCATAAGCAATCTTTTCCCACATTTCCCGGGCAGGCAAACTGCGCATTACCCGGCCATCAGTACGGGCAGTAAGTGTCCAGTCTTCATTATTGACCAGTTTACGGAAAAATTCATTAGGGATCCTTACTGAGTTATTGGAATTCTGTCCGGAAACGGTTTTATAAGCCTCGCCTTCGTAATCGGATGCATAGCCGGCTGCAATCAGCGCTGCGACTTTTTTTTCTTCTTCCACTTTCCAGTCTATAAAGTCGACCACTTCAGGGTGGTCCAGGTCGAGGCATACCATTTTGGCTGCACGGCGGGTGGTGCCGCCACTTTTAATTGCACCTGCCGCGCGGTCGCCGATTTTCAGAAAACTCATCAGGCCGCTTGAAGTACCGCCGCCACTGAGCTTTTCGCCATCGGCCCTGATATTAGAATAGTTGGTACCAACGCCACTGCCATATTTGAAAATGCGCGCTTCGCGGGTCCAGAGGTCCATAATGCCACCTTCATTGACCAGGTCGTCTTCAACGCTTAATATAAAGCAGGCATGCGGTTGCGGTCGCTCGTAAGCATTCTTGGAGCGTTCCAGTTTGCCCGTTTCCTGATCAACAAAATAATGTCCTTGTGCTTTACCGTTAATCCCGTAACTATTGTATAAGCCAGTGTTGAACCATTGGGGGGAATTGGGCGCACAGCTTTGCTGCAGGATGCTGTACACAAGCTCGTCGTAAAATACCTGGGCATCCTGTACCGAAGCGAAATAATTATATTTCATACCCCAACTGCGCCAGCAATCGGCAAGACGGTGTGCTACTTGTTTGATGGAGGTTTCCCTTCCTGCAGTGCCATCAGCCTGCGGTACACCGGCTTTACGAAAATATTTTTGCGCAAGAATATCAGTTGCGATCTGTGACCAATGACTGGGTACTTCTACATCAGTCATCTCAAATACCTTCTCGCCATTGGGGTTCCGGATCACGGAAGTCCGGTAATCGTATTCAAAAAGATCAAAGACATCCGTCTCTTCACGGGTATAATGCCGTTTAAAAGTTAAGCCCTTGTTCCTGGATGGAGTTGCGCTCATAGGTTAAGAATTTAGGAGAAAGAATTTTCTTTCCAGCACATTGGGATCCTAAGCTTAGAATTCCACGTGGACAAGTTGTCGCG
>JADMIO011605986.1_pt1 | contig 58302 bp, 54 predicted proteins | sample 8958161 | NCBI WGS metagenome assembly JADMIO01 (sample SAMN16585339, study PRJNA669376) | soil metagenome | isolation source: Crop rotation soil | place: USA: Cullars Rotation, Alabama | collected 2011
CGCGACAACTTGTCCACGTGGAATTCTAAGCTTAGGATCCCAATGTGCTGGAAAGTAGTAATACCCCGGTCGGTCAAAATTACCTGCATTTATTTCACTATGAGATCGCACATAAACCGATTGAATTTTGGATTAATGATGGCCTGATGACTGTCTTTTTTCTATTGGTAGGGCTTGAAATTGAACGTGAGGTTTATATTGGAGAGCTTTCAGACTTAAAGAAGTCGTTACTCCCTGTAATAGCAGCAATTGGTGGTATGATCGTTCCTGCTTTAATTCATTTTGCCATCAACTGCGGTACTGCCACGCAAAATGGCTTTGGAATCCCAATGGCAACCGATATTGCTTTTTCACTGGCAATTTTGTCGCTGCTTGGCAATAGAGTTCCCACTTCACTAAAAATATTTCTTACTGCCTTAGCCATAATAGACGATTTAGGAGCAATCGTAGTAATTGCATTGTTCTACTCTAAAAGTTTTTCCCTTTTGTATTTCGGAATGGCAATGGGACTCTTTGGATTAATGCTCATCTTAAATCGTCTCAGGGTCTATCGCATCTGGATATATTTAGTGATTGGAATAGTCATGTGGTTTTGTATGTACCGTTCCGGAATTCATGCCACCGTTACCGGCGTTCTTCTCGCGTTTGCAATTCCTTTTGGTAAAGGCGGTGAAGATTCTGTATCGTATCGCTTGCAGCATAAATTACATTCGCCCGTTGCGTTTATTATTCTCCCCTTATTTGCTTTAGCGAATACCGCCATAATTATTCCTTCAGGGATTTTGAATGATCTTTCCGCGCCAAATAGTTATGGGATCATCTATGGATTATTAGTTGGCAAACCTGTCGGAATTTTTCTGTTTTCATTTTCAGGAATTATGATGGGTTGGTGCATTCTTCCGGAAGGCTTGAAAAAACGACACCTGTTGCTAACCGGACTACTCGCAGGAATTGGGTTTACAATGTCTATTTTCATAACATTGCTGGCCTACACCGATCCGTATATAATTACCACATCAAAAGTTGCGATCATAATTGGGTCTGTCCTTTCGGCGATTCTGGGGTACATCGGATTAACACTTACATTAAAACCGCAATCTGCGGAATAAAAACATCCTGTCATTGCTAAGACAGGTAACAAATCCTTGTGTTCGCTGAATTTGTTACACAATTTAATATATAAAGACGAAGGCAATATTAATGAATGATAGAATTAGTAATTTTATATGCAATAAAAAAATAATTATTAGTGAAGGAAATCGTATCTGAATACGGAGCGGCCAAATATGAGCATCCAATTGTCTCTTTTACATTCAAAGATGGGCTCGAGCTGGGCTTTCCCGAAATGTATGAACTTATTGCACAGGCCGAGGAATTGAGTGAGCGCAAACCATACGTCGTATTGTGCGACTTAAGAGTAAACATGAAAGTTACGCGCGAAGGGAAAAGAACCGTTGCGAATAAAAGAGATGTGCCTTTTAAAAGGGCAACGGCATTATTAGTGAATCCCGACAAACTGAATCAGGAAGTAAATTATTTCTCAGAAGTGAAAGGTACCGATTACCCATATAAAGTCTTTACTGATAAGGAAGCAGCCATACATTGGCTGAAACAAATACCTGTTGAGAAATAGAGCACTTTCCGGTCTTCGAACCCGTTTGACCGCGTGATTATCAAAGTGATCTTTTATTCTAAACCGTTTCGTTCTATTGAGAACCGGAAATAAAAACCGGATCATCTTCTTTATTGCTACAGGCATTTTTCCAATATTGCGAGTCCTTCCCGCGCCGTCTTTTCATCCATATTCAGCGCCGGAAACAATACGATGCTTTTTTCCTGGTTAACTAACAGTAATCCCTCCTCCAGGCATTTTCTCCTGATCTTTTCGGGATACCTGGAATCACCGAATTCAATCCCGATGGCTAAACCGATAATTCTTATCTCCACCTTTTTTTTGAATTTCATTGAAGAAAGAGCTCCGCTGAAAATGTTCGATAATCGGTTTGCGTTTTCCAGGATATTTTCTTTTCCCAGATGACGAATGTTAGCCAGGGCGACGTGCACGCCTAATGGATGCCAGCCATAGGTGGAATAAATTTCAACTTTATCCCGCACAGCCTTCTCAATTTTCTCCGTGGTAAGGGTGGCGCCAAGTCCAACGTAGCCGCCAGTTATGGCTTTGGAAATGCACATTATATCCGGCTCAATACCGAAGTGTTCGGAGGCGAAAAGCTTCCCCGTCCGTCCAAAACCCGTTGCCACTTCATCCATGATCAATAGAGTACCATATTTCCTGCAAAGCTTTTCGAGACCCTGCATAAACACCTTTTCGGGAATCACCACACCCATGTTGCAGATCACTGGCTCCATGATAAAAGCCGCCACAGTTTTTTTCTTCAGGTTCGTTTCTATCTTTTTAAGTGTTTTTTCATTAAGCGGAAGTTCCACCCGATCGCAACCCTGAAGACGGTTATTTACCTTATCAGCGGTTACTGAACTCCCTATACTCAAAGAGCTTATTATATTACCATGATAACTGTTTTCCAACGAAAGAAAACGCTTCCGTCCGGTATAAGCCATCGCGATCTGCAAGGCCGTATCCACGGACTCAGATCCACCGGTAGTACGGAAGCTCTTGGTGAGCTTTCCCGGACTGATTTCAGCAAGAAGTTGAGCCAGCTCTTCCCAGGGCTTATATGAAAGTCCCGGATACACGTAAGCTGGCCCGTCGTATTCGCGGATCGCTTTCTTAAGCACGCTGTTTCCCCATCCCAGGTTGCCTACGCACCATCCCGACAAAAAATCAATGTACTTTTTATCATTTACATCATAGAGATACGCTCCATCTGAATTTTTAATTTCGAGGGGCAAGGCTTCTTCACTTCCCGCCAGAAACTTCTTACCTGATTGTTCTACACCCACGACTTTATATTTCTTGAGGGGTGAAAGTACAACGCCCGGCAGGGAATCTGGTAAATATTAGGTTAAAAGGAGAGAGTTGTAGCTATTGATGGCTTTTAGAGAGATAGAATTTCATCCTGTATTAGAGCAACGAGTAATTCTCTGTATTGCCCCACTTGACTCATTATTTTCAGGTTTAAACGAATTTGGGCAGGAATCTTTGCCGGGAACACGTTCTTTGGTCCATTAAGTTTGAATTGAATAAGTAGATGAAATAAGGCATAAAATGAAGACAATTAGCAGCAAAATAGTTCTTGTTGACGACCAACTTATTGAAAAGGAATTACTGAAAATTGCAATTACGGAGCTTGGTATTGAGGTTGACCTTCTTTACTTTAACAGGGCTGATGATGCACTTCATTACTTAAAAACAACCAGGGATCAAATATTTCTTATCATATCTGATATGAATATGCCCGGGATCAATGGGCTTGAATTTAAAAGGGCAATAGATGCCGACGAGGGATTACTGGAAAAAGCAATTCCATTTGTTTTTTCGAGCACTGACGCTACAAGACATCAGCTAAAAGAGGCATACGACTATCGCCTTCAGGGTTATTTCATTAAACCCAACGATCTAAAAATAATGGCGGAACAATTGGAAACTATCATCAATTACTGGCTTGCCAGCGTTCGTCCCGATAGCGACCTGCATTTAATCGAAAGATCAATAAAATAGGATAAAGCGGCCTTGTAAATTTGTCGCCTTGATCCCGATATCGTGATCATCTTTCAATCAGACTTTCTTTGCTGACTCAAAGGCCCAGCAGGCAAGATCCTCGTCATTGGCCAATCCTTTAAAATCTCCGCGCATAGCTTTTAAAGCATATTTTTCGCGATCTATCTCCGGGCGCGTGCGTATCTTAAAGTACCTCAGCAGGGGTATTGGCGGGCACCACCCCTGGAAGGCGTGCCAGATAAAAAAGAGCAATAAAAGAATTGGAAGGATGATAGAAACGCGGTTAAAAACAAGAGAGGAAGTAATACCGAAAAGAGCCAGCGCCGACATGCTCAGCGCAAGGGTCCGCTCAATATCCCACTCCTTATCAAGTTCCACGATGCGCTGTGATATTTCCGCATCGCTTTTCTCCGAGTACTTTCTGATGTTTGAAAGAATCATCTGATCAATAAGGGCATTCTTCGACTCAGCCGTAACCTTTCTGACATTTTCTCCCTCAGGCTCCTTTTTTTTCATGACAAGACTTATTGGAATTAAATTTTAACTTTCTTCGACGGAAATATAGATCATTTGCAAAGTTCCTCTCATTATCTTTTAAAGTTTGGTTTATTCGTTAAAAGGGTTTTTTTGTAGTTTAAGAAGCCTCCGTAATAGCGAATTTCAAAGTAAGTCGCAACAACATTGCCCAAAAACTATTGCTGTTTTCGAATTAAATCCAGGGCCATTTTCATTTCCCTGTCAATTTTTGGATTTAAGTCGGTTAGATTTGGGTTGATCTCATAATCCGGTTTTACACCTCCCTGGCTTTCGCAGTTTTCCATGGCATTATAGAACCTCATGATAGGAATAACGACCTTAGTTTTTGTGTTTGACAAACTCAAAATAAAATACATTCCGGCGGTATCCCCACAATACCCGCCGCCCGTTTCCTGACCAATAAATGTCGCTCTTTTATTAAACTGACTTATAGCACAAAATGCGGCTGCTGTCGATGATGTCCTGTCATTGATTAATATGAAAACTTTGCCCTTGAAATTATATTCTCCGTCAGGTTCCAAAGGCGCCTCAGCTGTAATCGCATGTGCCTTCTTGTCCACAACATAATTTCCGTTAGGCATTTTCCTCAAATAATTCTTACCCACGAAAGGTTCAAGTTCTGTGGTGTCTAATTCTCCGTATTTTAAAAAGGGGTCATCCAAACTATCTAATCGCATTTCAATATGGTGATAAAAGTCGTATGGTCCCGTTGCTAAATAAGCGTATAAATTGGAGCTATACAGGTCGCGACCGCCGAAGTTGTTTCTCAAATCAATGATCAGGTTTTTAATTTTTTTATTTTTTATTTTTTTAAAACCCGGGTCCAGGAATGTACGCCAGGTTTCATTTTCAAATGTTGGAAAGGTTAATACCGCTGTCTTTAATGAATCGATAATTTTAAGTGAAGGATCTTCCTGATTTGGATATTTCTTATCATATTTAGCTTCAATCAATGATAAACTTATTCCCATTATATTTCTTTTCACAGAATTGCCGTCGGGAGAGAGAATTTCCATCATATAGAAAGAAGGAAAATCAAATTTAAATTCAGTCAACATTTTAAAATAAAATTCAACACGACCTATTTCCGCTTGCTTATTAAAACCATCGTTATGCACTTTCGGCAGGTACTCATTTATCAGATCAGTTGCTTTTACACCATTAATACTTATTACTTCAGTTCCTGTCTTAAATAAACTGTCCTCTGTAAAATTATCCTTAATGTAAAGTTTGCCATCAAAGACTTTGACATTGAATGGAAGGCAGGGTAAATTCTGTTTCTTAATTTCATCAGTGAATGGAGGTGAACTGATGGCTGTATGGCCACATCGGATTTTGGCGATTAAATTTCGAATATGATACGCGAATTGATAAGCTGTTTTTTCAGTGGTAATGCCATTAAAAAGATTGGTATATTCCTTTTCAAAGTCTTCTTTTGTGACATGCCAGTATAGATCGGGATGCATTTTTTCCAAAGCCTCCTTCAGTAATTTAAGATCCTCTTGTTGTTCCTGTATGGAATATTTCTTGAAAAAATCATTCTTCCTTAGGGTATCCTCCATCACGTCTTTAAACGCGCCGGGTTTTGAGCGATGATACGATTGACATAACAGCGATGACGCCAATAGAATCAGAAAAAACAGTTTTTTATTCATTAGTAGTAAATATAAGCAACTTACACTATAAGGCAGAAGATAAAAAAATGACCTTAAAGCTCCTGGTATAAACGGAGGGCTTTTTTGTACACCACATCATACCCAACCCCGTTAATCAGTTAAAACGGATGTTTTCCGCCGCGCTTGATTTCCCGGGTTGTGATAAAAGACTAGACCATGGGTGGCCAAACACTGCTTAACTGAGGGTTTTCCTTCAGGTAGACAACCCATACAGCATCGCCCACCTTTTTTAATTTATTATGAGATTCGAAAATATTTCCCACATTACCATTATAGGTTTGTCCCCCAACTTCAAAGGTAAAGTTAACAGTAAGAGGATGCCTGCCATTAATTGTTTTTGAGTAGTCGAACTCTACAGATTCTATTTCTCCCTGGACAACGCTTCCATGCTCTAGTGGCATTAACTCATCATTGGCGTCTTTTAAGCCTTTCCGCCACAAGAAAATGCCAATTATGGGAAAAATCACGGTCCAGACAAAAGGAATGGTAAACACCATACCAATGATGGTATAGACATTACCCGTATACTTAATTCGTCTCACGAATTTCGCGGGAATTTCCCTGGGCGCCATAGAAGGTTTAGGGCCCAGCTCACCGGTGTTTTTTTGGTAAACTAAGGTGCCACCACAATTGGAACAATTCGGAAGAACCGAATTTGAAAATTCTGATTTACACCACGGACATTTTGTTATAGGAGAGATTTGAACCATAGCATAAATTTAATAAAAAAACCTTCCATTTCCGGAAGGCTTATGTATCCTACGGGATGAATTTATCGAACTTATGAATGACTTTAAACGGATTAGGATACGCATGAATTTTTCAAATCACCACTGACTCATTATTAGTTCTAATAATGCTCAAGTTTTTCCAAGAAAGGACTTAATTGATCCCAGCCTTTTTTAGTGAGATAAGGTTTATATGATTGAAAAAAAATGGTCAATGCTTTTTTTATTTTTTGCTGATCACTTAGGTTCGGAAAATACATCATGAACTCTTGATGCCAGAAAAGTGCAAGCATGTTAATGAGATAGCTGTGCGCATGACTTTCTTCGGCAAGAGAAGGATGCGCAAGCTTTTGTCGTACCAATTCCTGATTAAGTCCATGCCATTGATCAAAACGAACTTTAAGGAAATCCTGTGCAAAGGACTGTATCTCTTTAGAAGAACTTATTATTTCCCCCCATCTTCCAAACAGAAAATGATATTTCATGTGCGTTTTAAAAATGGTTTCGACCTGATGATAGTATATCACAATTAAACTGTCGGATCTTTGGGTCTGATTTGCAAGGGCTTCTTCAATAGCCTTTCCTGCTTCCTGAACGAGGGCCAGAACAATGTCATTTTTAGCCGGAAAATGATAGGTAAGATTGCCCTGGCTGATCTTGATCTTCTTGGCAATATCCCGTGTGGTAACCGCATCAATTCCATTGGAATTGAATAACACTAAAGCTGCTTCCAGGATCTTTTCTCTACGACCTTTCATTACCCAAAAATAAATTTTTTTAGGTCAATGTGCTAATATTAAAAAAATTAATGTACTTTTGGGTCATTGACCTAATTCAACAATTATAAACAACTAGAGACAATGGCAAAGACAAATCAATTTATTGAGAACCCAATTCTTGGCGACAAAGCAAAATTCCTGATCACTGCCGAGGATTCAAAAGGGGAAGTGATGCGGGGTGAAATGTGGGTAAAACCCTTTGGACAGGGGCCTCCCTTACATTATCATCCTATTCAATCTGAAACTTTCGAAGTTGTCAGAGGGAAATTAGGGCTTGAAGTAGATGGAGAGAAAATGATGCTTGGTCCTGGTGAAAAATACACGATTAAACCCAAGACAGCGCATAAATGGTATAATGCGGGCGAGGAAGAATTATTTATGATAGGAGAACTAAGGCCGGCATTAAAAACGGAATTCTTTCTGGAATCCATGTATTCATTGGCTGTTCAGGGGAAAGTAAATAAAGAAGGATTGCCAGGCACTCTCCAGTTTGCGGCATTGCTAAATGAATGCCCCGGGGAATTATACATTGTGGGTCCGCCAATAGCGGCTCAAAAATTTATGGCAAAAGTAGTTGGAAGCTTTGCCAAACTGATCGGTTATAAAGGTTTTGTGCCTTTCCCCGAAAATTATAAATCCAAATAAATTAATTTTTAAAAAACAAAATCATGAAAACAACTATTTTATTTACTATCAGTGGAATCGCAAGCGCATTCTACTCAATTATTTTATTGGCAGCTCCTTCACTTTTTGTGGAAATTCATGGATTAAATTCAGATAATACCGGTATAATTTTTCTACGTTGTGCGGGTGCACTTTGTTTGGGATATGTAATGATGGGGTTTCTTGGCTCCAGGTTAAAAAGTGAAGATGGGATCAGAGCCATTACTATTGCAAATCTGGCAGGTTGGATGGCAGTTTGTGGCGTTATGCTTTTGGCAAAATTCACCTCGCAAATTAATTCGTTGGTTTTCGTAGATATAGCCTTTTGCGCTTTATTTACGATCTTATTTGCCACAAAGACTTTTGCTAAACAAAGAGTTTAAAATTTAAAAAGCCTCTCATTTCTGAGAGGCTTTTTTGTACCCTACGGATTGGATTTATCGAACTTTATCGAGGATTTCAACCGCATCAGGAAACTAAAAGCTTACATGGAAATGAAACAGTTCAATTAAATTAAATGTCTTAAAGTCCTTGCTCTCAAGGTGAATCCCAATGTTTATCCCTAACCTCATAAAAGAATCCTTCTTTCAATTTCTGATAAAAATCTTATGCTTTAAAAAAACAATATAAATATCTGATTATCATTGCTGTACATTCACTTATTACAAAGTATTCAATTATTTACAAAATAACTTTCATTATATTGAACAAAAATCGCTATATTTGTTCATAATAATTAGCATTATGGATACTAGAAAAAACGTACTAATGCCCTCTTCCAGAAAGATTCTAAAGGAGTTTGGAGAAAATATTAAACTGGCCAGATTACGCAGAAAACTTAGCGGAGATCAAGTTGCAGAGCGGGCAAATATTAGCAGGGTAACTCTATGGCAAGTAGAGAAAGGCTCGCCAAGTGTCGCTATGGGCATTTATTGCCAGGTATTATTTGTGCTTGGCCTCGATAAAGATTTATCAAAAGTCGCAGCCGATGATGTGTTGGGGAGAAAATTACAGGATGCTGAGTTGGAAGTAAAAGAACGAGCACCTAAGAAGAAAACAAAATGAGCGAAAAAAGAGAAATATTAGTTTACGCACACTGGGAAGGATTTAACGATCCTTTTCTTATGGGAACTCTTTCGACTACCCCTGTGAAGGGAAAGGAGGTTTTTTCGTTTGAATACACAAAAGAATGGCTGCAATCAGAATTTACATACATGCTCGACCCCGATTTACAATTATATTCGGGCCGTTATTTTCCGAAAGATGAAAAATCGAATTTCGGAATATTCCTTGATTCCTGTCCGGATCGTTGGGGTCGTGTACTAATGGACAGAAGAGAAGCAGCCTTGGCACGTAATGAAAAACGGGCTGAAAAAAAATTATTGGAATCAGATTATTTGCTAGGTGTATTTGATGGGCATCGTATGGGCGGACTTCGTTTTAAATTAAATTTAGAAGGAGATTTTCTAAATGATGATAAAAACATGGCTGCACCACCTTTTACATCCTTACGGGAACTGGAACACGCCAGTTTAAAATTTGAAGAAGACAACACCGATGATAAAGACTATTTGAAATGGATCGGTTTACTTATTGCTCCTGGATCTTCATTAGGTGGCGCTAGACCTAAAGCAAGTGTATCAGATCCTAAAGGTAATTTATGGATAGCTAAGTTTCCAAGTGTTAAGGATGAAAAAAACATTGGTGCATGGGAAATGGTTGTGAACAAACTGGCCTCAAACGCTGGAGTAAATATAGCGGTAGGAGATATAAAACAATTCAACAATAGATACCATACCTACCTCACGAAAAGGTTTGACCGAAACAATAAAGGAGAAAGAATTCATTTTGCTTCAGCTATGACGTTGTTAGGTTATTCTGATGGAGTTGGTCACGATACAGGAGTTAGCTATATGGAACTTGCAGAATTTCTGATGAAAAATGGCGCAGATGTAAACACAGATTTAGAAGAGCTATGGCGCAGAATAGTTTTTCATATCTGTGTAAAAAATACCGACGATCATTTAAGAAATCACGGTTTCATACTATCAGAAAAAGGATGGAGATTATCTCCGGCTTATGATATCAATCCAAATGAATTTGGTAGTGGGCTTTGCTTGAATATTTCAGAGACGGACAACTCACTTGACTTAGATCTTGCCTTAAGCGTTGCCGAATATTTTCGGGTGGATAAAGAAAAGGCTAAAGTAATAATAGATCAGGTTAAAAGCTCAGTTATTAAATGGCGAAAAGTGGCAAGCGATCTTGGAATACCACGGTCAGAGCAGGATAGAATAAGTAAAGCATTTATAAATTAACGACTTTGATTATCTCTTGTTATTCATTACACTATATGCTCATTTGACCAAATAAACGTTATATCAAAAAAATAAAATTCGATGCCGGCTTTTTATTTTAAAGATCACATTAATGGACAAAAAATTCACGATAATCCTTTTCTATACTCTTGCATTTTTTGCAAGTCTGCACTTTCACATGCGGATGTAGATGATGTATGGCCGGTGAGCGACAAAAAAATTCAAAATTCATTTAAAAAAACGATCAAATCATACAAAAAACATCATTCATTGGAAGATTGCTATCTTAATCTAAGAATGGAAACGAAAGAGAGTGAAGTCACGCTTGAATATTGCAAAATATGCGGCTGGTGGAGACTCACAAAAACATTTTGCATTGCAGCAGATGCATGGCAAATATGGGATGTACGACTCGGATGTGTGGGAACCCTATCAAATCTTGATTTAATTAATGACAAGTTACCGCTCGATGAAATAAGAAGTTTTTTAAGCGCTCGATACGAAAAAAGATTTTTTATTAATCCTAGGATCTTTGAGGGGGTAGTAGCTGATGTGTTTAAATCGATCGGCTATTTCACCACTGTTACAGGCTACACACACGATGGAGGAGTTGACATAATCTTAAATAATGGCATAAATCAGATTGGGGTTCAGGTTAAAAGGACTAAGAATAAAATTACTATTGAGGAGATCAGATCGTTCATTGGAGCATTAGTTTTATCCGGCAAAACCAAAGGTTTTTTTATCACTACATCTGACTTCACTGGTCAAGCCATCAGGTCGTCAAGAGCCACATCCAAGATACAATTGGATTTATTTGACAGTGAAATGTTCTCAGATGTTCTATCCTTCGCTCAGTTTACTGACGACTCGCCTCAGAAATTACTGAAAACAATATACTCATCAGTGACCAATTTATCACATTATGGTTTTGATACACCATACAATTCTTTGTAAGAGCTTTGAAAAATCTATAATCGAACAAAAAAGCCGCTGAACTTCAGCGGCTTTCCCTTTAGTACCCTGGGGGTTTAAAATATCGAACTTTTTAGATGATCTTGAAAGGATTAGGATTTTGATGAATAACTTTCAGTGAAAAGTGTAAAAATTTAATACTATACCACAGGTGTCAAAAGTCTTTTTTCTGTGTCCTGCACTCCGATTGGAGATATGTACACAAAGTCAATCTCTTTATCAAACTCAATCAGTTTTTCTTTATGTAAAGGAGTTAATACGGACGACTTGAAGGTTGATAAACTTCCTGAATATTCAGTCCAACCATGTAGGTCTTCTATTGGAATTCCACCCTCAACATTTGTATAAGTCAACATTAGAACTTGATCCTTATACGATAAACCTTTTTTTAGAATTCGCTTTTTACCATTTATTTCCCATATATCAGGAATGTTTCGAGAAACTATAGTATCAATTATGGCCTGTGCTTCTTCAATCGATAATGCGTGATATATACGAATTAGTTCACAAATTATCCAATCCGCATTTCTCACTATAGTTGCTGAATCAATACTATTTGCTTCAATGTCTCCACCAACATGACCTATCCCTCGCTTATTCCTTAACGTGTATATTAAAAGCAATGCTCTTGGAATTATTATTCTTAAAGAATCATTTCCACTTGTCTTTGGGATAGCTTCGAATTTTTCTACTTCTTTTGCAAAATTAGGGATATGCCCTGTAAAAGGAATATAAGTTCCAGTTAAGGTATCTTGTAAAAAACGCAAAAGAGTTTCACAGAATTTCCCAGCACTTAAGCCAGCAGCATCATATTCTTTCTCAAAAAACGTTTTAGAATATCGGTGCTTTAATTCTAAATAAGTATCAATTATTCTTTGTCTGAATTTGCTATTTATATTTGCTAGGGCAGCGTTCAGTTCTGGCGAATTATTTGAAATACTCATATTGACTATCGGTTGTGTTTTTTTCTCTTTGCAATTTTTTATCTTTTACGAGTCTTCCTAAAGGACCAGACAAATCAGTACTTTTAAAGTGTTTAACTTTTTTCGTTGAACAATGTTGAATTATCTCAGCAATTTTTCTCTTTTGATCAAAAAAGCCTTCGGATTTTAATTCCTCCATAATTCCTATTGCTCCTTTTCCGGTCTTTTCTTTTCCAGCAGAATCATCGGAGCTAGATTTCTTACGTTTTGAGCTTCCTTTCTTCTTGCTAAAGATTATTTTTCCTTTTTCAATACTACCGTCCAAAAGTTCCATGATAATTGACTCAGCTGCCTGAACTCCAGGAAGGCTCAACTCTAGACCTTCTGTCCTAGATGAAATTTCATCACAATTTGCAATCCAGACCTTAAAGTTTCCATCGTACACTTTAGCATTATCCAAGACTTCTGTTAAAAATTTCCGCTCTAAGATCGGTTTGCCCGATGCTCTATATGCATATAATAACAATAAAGAAATTCTTATTGCCTGATCTAATTTTCCAGTATGTTTTAACCGTGGATTGATTAGTTTCAAAGTTTCATTATCATCTTGAAAAACTTGTTGAAGACAAGATTGAATTGCCTCAGGTGTTAATTCGGAAATGATAGTTGCGGATTCGGCACCTATAACGGATGTCGGAGACATTGAATTGGGTTTTGATGTACTCTGCGTTATGGACAACTTAGGTTTTAAATTTAGATTGCTATTAGTACCGTTAAATAATCCAAGTAAATTTCCAACAGTAGAAACAGCGTTATCTGTAAATCGCGCTTTCATTTTTTTGGAATCACCCTTTTGTTCCATTTCGAATTCATTGAAAGGAATATCAGATGTTTTTTCGATTTGAGCTTTAAATAATGGAGTGCCACAATTCTCACATCCCATATTACCTAGAACTAAAGTATCATTGCAGTTTTTACAGGCAACTTGGGTGAGACATTTACCGCAAAAGAATTTTCCTTCAGGTATTGATTGTTGGCAATCTGGATTAATGCAAGTAGTAGTTAGTTTTTCCATGCTATTTATTTTTATTATTTAAAGATCTCACGGACAATAATTTATCCAAAAAGAATAATGCGACAAAACGGCATTTTGAATAGATGAAAACTGACTTTTCTGCGTTAAGGCTGTCAGGTTAGAAATGAATTCAAACGAAATCTATTCAGTTTCTGTATAAAAACTCTTTCAACCTCTCATCCTTCAAAATCGATTTTTGATGGAGTTCATAAAACAAAATTGACAATTTTTCAAGAGTCTTAATTGTTTCTGCAGCCATCTCATCCGTGTAATTTTCAAAGCCCGGAAATGATCGCAATTCCTCAATGCTTAATCGTTTGTAATCATTCATAATTTAATTTTTTTGGTGAGTCGTACTCGAACTCTTAATTAATTCATTCTCAATATGAATGCAAACAACGATAATTTACTCGTAAAAATAGTCGAATCGGAATTTTAAATGGAAACCCTTAATTTCATTGAGGAAGAGAAACAAAAAACCGGATCATCGTTAAATGATCCGGCTTAGTACCCCTAAGAGGAATGAATCCGAACCTTGGCTTAAAATCATTCAATTAATATTAAAAAACACAGGGATTCATTAAAAAATTAGCGCATATAAGCTTCTTCATTAATCCAATGAAAGCCCCGATTTATCAATGGGTAGTCATCATAAGTCTTTTTAGTAAAAAGAGCCTTGATTTTTTTTCCATCCCAGAGACCGGTTAAGGTGAATTTTCTGCCATTCCCTTTATAATCGAGTTTGTAGCTCTGATTTGTTTGATCTTTCAATTTAAAAGTGATGGTTTTGGACAAACTGTCGGTAATAACATCAAATACATCAGAATTGTCCGTCATTCTAGTCACTTTTGAGAAACCTCGGGATATAATTAGACTTTTCCAGCGGATTGGATCCGTCGCTATTGGTGCCAATGTATCATTTCCCATCACAAATAGCTCTGTTTTATAAACACCGTCTATTTTATTCTGTCCCCCATAAGAACCGTCATTGAAGGTAGATTGCAAAAAGTGATACGTGCTGAAAAGAACATATCCACCAATGATTATCCCTTTTAAAATATACCTGAGTATACGATATTTACCCGCTATTTGTTGAATAGGCTGCAATTGAGAAGGACTGTGTAAAACAAAAAAGGCATAAACCATTTTTAGCTCTCCTGCTCCAATCAGAATAGAAAGGACAAGAAGGTGTATGGAGAAGATCTTAGCAGGCACATCATAGCAAAGATTCATCATAGTTACGCTCATCATCATGACAACTGTAAGTAAAGAACCTAAGGTTTTTGTCCTCTTGAACAAAAGTAAGGACCCTGAAAATACTTCCAAAAAACCAACGAAAGTGTAGTAAGGCTTCGATGCGCCCATGAATGTCCACAAAAGTCCCATTGGAGATGACTCTCCAAAACTCGATTCCAACCTTGTATAAGAAGGAATACTAAACTGTGCAGAGCAGAGTTTAGTAATTCCGTAATTAATCATAAAAAGTCCTACAAAATACCTTGCGTATAAAACCGTATTGTCACGAATGAAATCAAATTTTACACGCTTACCAAAAGGGGCCTGTAATAATAGTGCGAGAAGAAAGGCTGCAAGGAACAGGACAAGAATCTTTACATACTCGTAAGTTGTATCCAGCGCATAAATATGGAACTGATCAGGTATTTGAATATTGAGAACATTATTCCCAATAAAAAAGACTATTGGGTCAAGAATTTTTCCGAATGTCATCATAAACGGAAAAGGAAACATGTATAGGAATAAATAAATTAATCCGGTTGCTGTTATAAATCTTTTCATTTGGCGAATTATGGCTGTAAACGTATTATTCTATGGCTAAGTATCAACTGATTTGTGAAGTAACAAATTTTAACGAAAAGGAAATAAAAAACGGCCATTGAAATCAATGGCCGTTGTCGTTTTAATCAAAATTCATCAAAAAAATGAATATAAATCAAAACTTTAAAAGTACCCTACGGGTTGCAAATATCGAACTTTTTGGATGATTTACAGCGACTTAGAATCCTGATGAATTCCTGCCCTCCAATCGCTCGGATTTCTAACCGTTAATCCTCCAACTTTTGAAAACTACAGAAGGTGAAATTCTGAGTGGTATTGAAGGGCGTTGGATGGTCGACATTTACGCACTTTAGCTTTTTAAAGCCATTTTCAAACGCTTTTGTAAGGCCTTCCTCCGAATATTGCTTAATCTCTATTCCACTGCATTTTTTCGGGCCATTTTCTGAAAACGTTCCGATAACTAAAATCCCACGATCATTCAAAGCATTCTTAGCTGTAACAACGTAACCATTTACATCGTTCTGATCCGATAAAAAATGAAAGGCTGCTCTGTCATGCCAAAGATCGTACTTTTCTGAAGGGGCGAAACTGGCCGCATCTCCTACAACCCATTTGATCTGACCGGCCTTATTTCCGAGTCGTTGCTTTGCTCTTTCCAATGCAGCTTCTGAAATGTCCAGGACGGTTATATCCGTATAACCTTTTTCCAATAAACTATCAGCTAAGAAACTATCTCCCCCTCCGATATCGATGATTTTGGAGAATTTTGTTATGCCGGATTGCTCAACAAATTCTAATGACGTCACCGGGGTAGGTTGAAACCAACTACAGTTTTCTAATTCCTTTGTGGAATAAATATTTTCCCAATGCTTTTTCCGATCGAAATTTTCCATGCTTAAGATATTTAAGCAAAGGTATTTTGACTCTAAGACAAAGGATTTATCATATGATAAATAATCACTTAATACCTCTTATCCGGCTTAAGCTAACCTGAGTGATCCCAAGATACGAAGCGACATATTTCAGAGGAATTCTCTTCAGCACATCAGGTGCGGCTTTCAGTAGTGTTTTATAACGTTCCTCAGCTGTGTTGAACTGCAAACTTTCAATCCGGTTGACAGTGTTTACATAGGAAGTCTCGATTATTTTTCTAAAAAGACGTTCTAAATCGGGATGAGTGTCAAACAGTTTGAAAAGCTTATTTGAATCGATAGCAATTAAAGTTGTGTCTTCAATCGCTTGTATTGCTTTTCGTGAAGGCTTTCCTGTAAATAAACTTTCTGCTCTCGCGACAAAGGCATTCTCAAATTCAAAGCTTTCAGTTATATCGATTGCTTCTTTAAAGTAATAAATCCGGACAACTCCTTTTTTTACGAAGTAGATGGTCTTGCAAGTGTGTCCAATCTCCTGTATCTTCTTCCCTTTAGAAAAGTTCAGCTCTTTACAAATCGAAGAAAGCGTCTGCTCGGAGGCTGGACTAATTGGATGTATAGTTTCTATTTGAGAAAACAATTCTTGCACATTCAAAAATACCAATAAAAAAGGTTGCTAAGGGTATTAGCAACCTTTGATTCATTCGGTGATGACCATCAATACCCTTCAATAAGTACCAATACCTGTCAATAACCACCATTTGTACCCTACGGGTTGGATTTATCGAACTTTATGAATGATTTTCTGCGGCTTAGAATCTTGATGAATTCTTGCCCCTCTTTTAGCAAATGAAATTATAAGCCAAGTTCGTCACTAATCATTTCCTTAGTTCCTTCTGGACCTGTTAGACTCAACCAAGTTTCTTTACCATCGCCACTAAAAGATAGTGTAAAGACAAAGAAATTACAGCAAGTACGTTCGGTTTTCACAAAATCAGTCAATTGATCTATCGTTGAATCTGAGCCATCAAATTTAAAAGCATAGCCATTACTTAGTTCCTTTTTTTCGGTAGTTTTCTTTTTCAATAGTTCGAGTACTGTTTCCTTTCTTTTTTGAAGCTCCTCCGAAGTAAGTTTACAACTTAGTACGGTATCGGAATTGTTAGCTATTGCGCCATCGCTAAGATTTACTTTGGCTGTGGAGCCCGGCTTCTTGCACGCATCATCCTTGCACCCATTCTTACAAGAGAAAAATGCGCAAAGACCAAAAAGTAAGATGATTTTTTTCATAGCTCAAAGTTATTAAAAATCAAGAATGAAAAAAGGTCACCGAAGTGACCTTTTTGTTTCAAAAAACTATCGGAATTTTAATTTTACTCTCAAGTATTATACTAATGAGTATAAAATTCTTTGATTTAAAAGGGGCGTGAATTCGCCCCTTTTAAATCATTACCCTCCGTTATCATTTCGTTTTAATAAATCTTATGGCGATCAATATTGCAGCGCCGCTTACCACCGCAGCAGCAGAAAATGCCACTTTAATACTTGAAGTTATTGTTTCAACATTTGGGTCGGTAATAAAAGAAGTAGCAATTGCTACAATTACCGCTAAACCAATCGCAGAACCTACCTGATAACTTGTATTTGAAATACCCGAAGCTAATCCAGTTTCTTCAGGTTTTGCTCCTGACATGGAAGCAATCGTTCCGGGAATATAAGCTAAAGACATACCAATTGCTCCTAAGACTGATGCGGGAAGAACATCAGTTAAGAATGATCCATTAGCATCCACTTGTGTAAATAAAATAAGTGAGCCAGTAAGAGCAATAAGACCTGCAATCAGTGTGGATTTGAAACCAAATTTAGCAACGATCTTTCCAGTAAAGCCAACCATTAGCACCATTATAATTATTGTCATAGGTAGTAAAGCTAAACCACTATTGAAGGCTGACAGTTGTAATACTTGTTGCAAGTATAAGTTCAAATAGAACCAAAGTGGAATCCATGATCCAGCCAATAACATCATAACAATATTTCCTGCGGTTAAATTGGGGGCTTTGAAAATGGAAAGAGGTAACAGCGCATGTTTATTACCCTTTTGCTTAATAATAAAAATGATCAACAGGATTGCCGAAACTATAAGTAAAGCGACACGACTCATTATAGTCTGATCCGCTGATACTATTCCGTAAACCAAAAGCACCAATGATCCAGTACCAAGTAGTGCGCTCATGATATCCAGTCTTCCTTCCTGTTTTCTACCTTCCACTAAGTATGGTTTACTCATCATTAAAACGATAAGTGCTAAAGGTATATTAATAAGAAAAACCCAATTCCAAGAAAGCGTTTCGGTTAATACACCACCCAGGAATACACCAGCAGAACCTCCGGCAGCAGCTGAAGCACCCCAAAAACCAAATGCTTTTCCTAATTCCTGAGGCTCGGTAAACATCGTCATAAGTAACGTAAGAGCGGCGGGAGCAATTAATGCGGAACCTGCGCCTTGTAAAGCACGACCAATGTTCATTGAGGTTTCTGACCATGCTAATCCGGCTAACAAAGAAGCAACGGTTAAAATCCCGAAGCCCCACATAAATATTTTACGTGGGCCAAACATATCCGATAATTTTCCACCGAGCAATAAGAGACCTCCTAATAAAATAACATAAGCATTGAATATCCACTGAAGGCCGGAAGATGAATACCCAAGATCTTTTTGAATTGCAGGTAAAGCTACACCAATGATAGATGTATCCATAATTACCATAAACTGTGCGGTGCAAATTACCGCTAACGCTGCCCAACGCTTTGCGTAAGGGATAGCATGACTGATTGTTGTTTCCATAGTTTGTTTTTTTTGAGCAAAACTACTTTGAGAGAGAGCCTTACTGTTTATGGAATTTTGGAAACGATTTGTGATTTTTACTGGAAGAAAATGTTACTTCAAAAAAAAGAGCTCCGATGTCGGAGCTCTACTTTTACATTCGTTTAATGTTCATACGAGGCGGATACAATCGAATAAAGACTTGACCTGACATTGGATTATTGCCGTACAAACTCGTTAAGCCTGCATCGGGACAATAGTATGATCCCTGAGCACCAAAGGCCATTCGCATAGCTTTTGATTTAATAACATCGTAACTCAAACCTAAGGTAAACGCATTTACATTAAATAATTCATCGTGTCCGAACGCCTCCTCATTCAAATCCAATTCGTGAACAGATTTTTGGATCATTTCATAACGGCCAAACATAGCTAATCTGTTTAGTACAAGTGCACCTTCAAGAAGAATAGCGTGTTCACTTGCATGACTTTTATTTAATCCCCAAAGTGCTGTCGCATTCAGAAAATTATTTTTAGCCAATGGTTTACTATAAACAGCTGATGCCGTTGTACGATAAACATCTTCTGTTGGTCTAAGTGATTCAGGGCTCTTGATAAACCCCTGAGACCCCTGGAAAGCCCAATAAGGATTCGGATTGAATGACAGACGGCCACTGTAAGAATCAAAACGAGGTGCATCAAAATCGTAACGCTTCTCATCCGGCTCACGACCAGTAAAACTTGAAGCATCGATCTTGAACTTTCCAATGCGAATACCACCAGTAACAACACCGAAAGTAATGTGTGTTCCGTCATTCCAGTGGTGACTTAAAGGAGCATCTGGTCCATATAAAGACGACACTCTATGCATAAAAGCTACTGAACCTAAAGCGGGCTCACCGGGGTAACCAACATACACAAATGCATCTACGTTTTTATTGATTGAATGGGTATACGCTACGGAAAGTTCTGAGAAGAGATCGTGAGGATGCTGGTGATCCACCAACGGTTTACCTTGCCAGCTTTCTCCGGTTTGAAAAAGCAATGGGTACCCATTGCCTCCGAATAACCTATCAAAAGAAATCATTGAGCTAAAACGGAATAATCCCTTTTTTCCGACACGACGTTGTCCCATTGCCATGAACCAATTCACAACATCAAACTTTTCTCCGCCTCGTGTACCGGCGTTAAAAATATCCTGATTGTTATAGCGAGCAAAAATATTTCCATGCAGCATATACATCCATTTTTTACCATGCAACATATAACCGTACATGGGAGTTGAATCAGGAAGCCAGCCAGTACCTGAACCATTCCTGCTCATTGGTAAATTCAATGAGAAGGCGTGACTCATGTTGGACATATCGTGATGTGCGTCATGATCAACTGTGTCTTTTTTTACTACAACTTCCTTTTTAGTCGTATCAGTTGTATGGTGGTGATGATCATGTTGAGCACTCAATGTTCCGAAACTTATCAAGAGTATTAAAGCAATTAATTTTTTCATTTTCTTCAGTTTAGATCATGTTCAATAACATTATAGCTGACATTCCAATCATAAGAGCATCTTCCAGGATGGTGATGGTGCTCATAGGAAGGTTAAATACATCCCCTAAGCAAGCACATTTGATCTTACGTTTATTCAACACACTCTGAAGCACCCCAACAAGGCTAATGCTCATTACCACAAAGGTCACCGCGTTTGTAACAAGGGGATCGATAAAACCAACTAAATAGGCTAAACCTAATCCCAACTCCACGAAACCATAGACGTAGCCCCAACCACTCCAGCGTTTGGCAATTACATCATAAGTTGAATAGCTATCAGCAAAGCCTGAGAGATTAAGTAGCTTAAAAAATGAGAATGTCAGGAAGAATCCCGCCATAAAATGGTTCATCCATTGCATCCAGTTAAAGTAACCGTTTACTGCCTGAATGAGTAAAGTTATCCCCGTGATGTAAGCAAAAATCAACAGGACTGGTTTATAAGTCTCCAGCCACGATTTTTGTCCTTCTTCAAATACAGGCATTGCCATGTTTGTTTTTTCGCTAAGCTGATATTTAGGGTAAGCTTTTAAGGCATCCTGAAGAACAGGAGTAGCAACGTGCTTACCCATAGTGATCTCTGCTTCGCCTTTGTGCCAATCAACTTTAACATTTGTAACCCCTTCTACTTTTTGAAGGAGATTTTGAACCTTAGCCTGACATGAGTCACAGGTCATTCCAGTTATTTTGTAGGTATGTATCATTTTTATAAGATTTATACCACAAAATTACTGCCCGCATTGTGCGGGCAGTTTATGTAATTTTTGAAAGGTTTTGTGAGATTTACAGAAAGCCAGTGGAGACCGACTTACCTCTTACTTACAGGAAGAAATAATACTGAATATTCAGTAAGTAAAGAGGGTATTTACGAATGTAAGACCTGTTTACCAATGGAAACGCTGTAGAGCAATCTATGCGGAGATTAGATTTAACGATGAATTGAATAGCAGGACGAAATTCAACGTAGTTACCCTGTTTGTATGCGTTGTCCAAGGCGATAACAGTGTTTTGAGCCTTTGTAACAGTTAGGGCATCGTAAGATTTACCGAGGAACTCAGCGTATAGATTAATATTGGTTTGCTTAAAGTTCTTGTACTTGAAAGGATAGACCAGATAACCGAATGACAAACTGTAGTTATAAGCATTGCCGTACTCAAGCGAGATTTGAGATGATTTTTCACGGTAAGAAAAGGGCTTAATGACTCCTGCGGTTAATGACACGGCTAACTTATGCACCAACACTGTTGAAATCAATCCACCGCCAACACCTTTGTTGTCCCCCATAAGAGAAACTTCTGCTTCGTCGTGAGGCTGCTGGGCATAAACACCATTACCATACAAGGCCATTCTGAAATGCTTATGATCACCATCCGCATTTAAAAAGCGATAACGGAACCCAAGATTAACCGACTCGAACAAATAATTATCAGGAGAAGACGTTGGCGCAACATACTGCACCTGGCTTGCATCCTGTTGAATATAATTTGAAGGAAGCTTTTTATAATGGTGATTTGATGTCGTAATCATAGCATTGAACATCAATTTTGAACTCACACCATACATGAACATAGCGCCATGCCAACTTTTAAAGTTTGTAGGTGTAGTATAAGCCTCATTCATAAGACGAATACCAAGGGCATGCTTAGGGATTATACTTGCTGGTTCTGAATTGGGATATAATTCCTGTGCTACTGCGTTTGCCCCCGAAAGGGCAAAAGACGCAATAAGAATAAACCGTTTCATCTCGTTAAATTGTTACGTGATAAATCCTCTTTTTTGAGGCCATGTGACAACAATCCTGAGAAGTTCCGGTTTTAATACATTTATAAGTAGTAAGACCAGTATACTTTTTGTGTTCTTTGGATGACGTGAGACCTTTGTCTACGAATCGAATTGATGCGATGGTGTTTAAATGTTTTTCCTGAACGTTCACAAAGTGGTAAGTGTTTCCTTCGAAGTCGTAGTGCAGATCTTTGGTTACATGAAGCCCACTGAATTTAAAATCAGCAACTAATTGGCCTACCGAAAAGCCAGCGCCTTCGATCTTTTCTTTAATCTGATCAATAACCACTTTTTCATTTGTCTTGAAAGTAATATTGAAGATTGCATTTTGGAGATCAACATCTATCTTATCGATAAACGAAAGAGATGACAGAGCTTTGTGAACTGAATTAGAACACATACTACATGTAACACCCGTTACCTTAATTTTTGCAGAAACAAAGTTTGCAAAAGCAGAACTGCCCATTAGCAATGCTATGAACAGGGTTAAGATTGTTTTTTTTGTTTTCATTTTAATTGGTTTTTTATGCAAAAGTACCGTAGTAATCTCTCAAGCTGTTTATGTTATTTTTGGAAGGATTTATGACATTTACAGTTCTTCAATATTTTTGCGCTTATGTTCTTTTAATGATTTGTAGAAGGAAGGGGTAAGTCCGGTAACTTTCTTGAACTGACTTGATAAATACGCTACACTACTGTAACCTAAACGATCCGATATCTCAGAAAGAGACAGTTCATCATACACTAAAAGTTCTTTTACCTTTTCGATACGCTGAGCAATAAAATATTTTTCTATTGTTGTGCCTTCTACCTCGGAAAATAAATTGCTGAGATAGGTGTAATCGTAATTCAATTTATCAGCGAGGTAGTCAGAAAGATTGGTTTTAATTGTATCGTTATTGTGATGAATCAGTTTGACAATGTTGTTTTTGATCTTCTCGATCATTCGACTTTTTTTATCATCTATCAATTCGAAACCGTGATGCTTTAATCCGGTGTCTAACTTTTCCAGTTGTGGATCTGTTGGCTCTTTGCTGAGTTCTATCTCTCCAAGATCGACAGCAAGAAATTGTATCCCTGCTTTTTCAAGCTCGGATTGCACTACCATTCGGCAGCGACTACAAACCATATTTTTGATGTACAATTTCACCTCACAAAGATACACCCTTCATATCTAAAAGTGCAAAAAGATAAGGCGCAACTTAATAAAGAAAACAGCTTCTCCAAAATATCATTAAAAAAAGGTTGCTAATAGCTTAGCAACCTTTAATTCATTTCGGTGATGACCTTCAATACCCGTCAATAAGTATCAATACCTGTCAATAACCACCATTTGTACCCCAAAAGGGAATGAATCCGAACCTTGGCTTAAAATCATTCAAAACATTTTAAAAGAACAGAAATCTTAGTTCTCATTTGCTTTTCAAAGCTTCTTTTAATGTGCAATATGCGGGTTTGGGCAGATAATTGTCGTCGTATAACAAAGGATAATCCTGGCGTTTTAAGTAACTTCTTATCCATGTATATTTATCGCAAATTCCAAAAAAAGTTATTCCATATTGATATTTGTTTGGAACATGATTATAGGCGCTTACGATTGCACCAAGTAACTCTGCTTGTTTAACAAATAACTCCTTGGCCAGCTCAATTTCTTTTCCCTCGGGGTTAATTGAGATGTCTAGTTCAGATAAATGTACAAGGTATCCATTCTGGACTATCTCATTTATGGCAGAAGCAATTTCTGAGACGGTAGGTTTAGAAGTGCTAATGTGCATTTGCAGTCCAATGCCGTCAATTTTCACTCCTTTGTTTCGCAGCTTATTCAAATAAGTTATGACTGACTTCCTTTTAACTGGATTTGACTCCAGTTTGTAATCATTATAAAAAAGTAAAGCACTGGTATCTGCTGCGTGCGTATAATTGAAAGCCTTCTCCATGTAGTCATCGCCAATTTTAATGAGCCATCCGGTCTTTTTTAAAGAACCATCTTCGTTAAACGCCTCATTCACCACATCCCATCCTTTTACCTTTTCTTTAAAGTGATGAACAATGGTTTGAATATGGTTTTTCATAAGCTCCTGCCAATCGGCGGAATCACCTTTAAATTCCGGAATCCACGTTGGGAGTTGTTCATCCCAGATCAACGTATGTCCGTGTATCCTTTTATTGTTTTCTGTACAAAAGTTCACTAAACTATCTGCTTGAACCCAATTGAATTCAGTTTCTTTTGGATGGAGATACTCCGCTTTGAAGATGTTCTCCGCTGTTATACTATTGAATTGCTTTGTCCCAATCTCTGTATATAAGGAATCTGTATACAGTTTCTCAAAATTTATAGCAGTTCCTATTGGATAATTAGCAAAAGTATACACTCCAATACTATCTTCACAAGAGGACTTATCCTCACGCTGATGACATGACCAGCTGAAAAAGAGAATTAATATGCACATTACTATCCTCATGAACTTTGGTTTAGAATTAAATAAAAATACAATTTTTCCGCCGTTTGAGATGTCGGAGTTGAACCAACATTTCGCTAACTATGGATTGGTTACAGATTGAGAAAACTTCATAAAGAAAAAAAGCACTTGAGTTTCAAGCGCTTTCTGTTTGTACCCCTAAAGGGAATGAATCCGAACCCTGGCTTAAAATCATTCAAAATATTAAAAAAGACATATATAGATTAAAATTCGTCTACTTCTTTTCCGCCATTTTCAATTTATTTTTGAAATAATTTTAATATTTCTTTATAAGTCCAGGTATTCCCTTTTTCAAAGAAAGTATACGTTTTTTCCCAATCTTCTCCTTTACCCCAACCGAGCATTGTGGATACAATTTTTGTTTGACCATTTCCCATATCAAATAGCTGGATAATTTCCTGCAGATTTCTGTCTTCCGCCTGAATCTTCTTTGAAAAACTACCATTCAAATTGACTTTCAAAGTCATTAACTCTTCATTTAAAAAATTTATTATGCCAAGTTTAATGGTAGATTTATCATTCAAACCCTTTTGTTTATCATAATTCGTTTTAATGGATCCACCGGTCTTCAGATCGATTTTTGCCACCGGTGCTATCCATTTTACTAGCCCGCTATCTGATGCGAAAAGCTGCCATGCTTCACTTTTTTGAAGGGGGATCATAATTGATAACTGTAAGACTCTTTCGCCATTAGGGAGTTTGTAAGATGTGTTTATGACTTGCCCAATAGTTTTATTAGAGATCGCAATCAATAATAAGAGAAATGTGATTTGTTTTATCATAATTTAATAAAAATACAATTTAAGCTTATACATTCTGAAATAAAAAATTTATTCTGCAAAGTATTCGATCTTAAAAAGAAAAAATACCTAGAACATCTCTCGAAAGAAGAAAAAGGAAAACAGATATTGGCCGAATTAATCGCAGGATATACTGCATAAAGGAAATGAAAACTGATTGGCGCATCGGTTTTGAACACAATTGCCTGATTCCGATTGGATTGTACGCGTGGAAAATCAGAAGACAAAAAAGCGCTTGAAACTCAAGCGCTTTCTATTTTGTACCTCGGGCCGGACTCGAACCGGCATGTCCGCGAAGACACTGGTGTTTGAGACCAGCGCGTCTACCGATTCCGCCACCGAGGCTTGAACAACCAGTAAACTGGCCTTTTTCGGTAATTTTACCCCGCTTTTTCAAACGGGAAGGCGAAAATAGCTGTTTCTTCGCTCCTATCAAAATATAGGGCAAAAATTATTGGCATTTCTCTGAATTTCCCTATCTTTGCCACCCTTGTAAAAAAACGGTATGGAATCACAGGTTCGTATATTTTCCGGGAACTCCACCCGCTACCTGGCTGAAAAGATCGCAGCTGCCTATGGCACTACGCTTGGCAACGTCAATGTTATCCGCTTCAGTGATGGGGAAATACAGGTTTCTTTCGAGGAAAGCGTACGCGGACAGATCGTGTTCCTGATCCAAAGCACCTTCCCGCCCGCGGAGAACCTAATGGAGCTGCTCCTGATGATAGACGCGGCGAAACGCGCATCGGCAAAAGAAATCATCGCTGTTGTGCCTTATTTCGGTTACGCGCGCCAGGATCGTAAAGATCAGCCACGCGTTGCCATTGGAGCCAAGCTGGTAGCTGATATGCTGCACGTGGCTGGCGCTACAAGGGTAATGACCATGGACCTGCACGCTGACCAGATCCAGGGATTCTTTGATGTACCTGTTGATCACTTATACGCTTCGACCATCTTCATGCCTTATATCCAGGGCCTGAACCTGCCAAAGTTAACCATGGCAGCGCCGGACATGGGCGGCAGCAAGCGTGCGAACGCCTACGCCAAGCACCTGAAGTGCGAAATCGTGATCTGCTATAAGCAGCGCACTAAAGCCAACGTGGTGGATCATATAACCGCTATTGGCGAAATAGAAGGAAGAGACATTATGCTGGTGGATGACCTTGTAGATACAGGAGGTACACTTTGCAAAGCAGCGGATATGATGATGGACAGGGGTGCTACAAGCGTTCGTGCGATATGTACTCACCCGCTGTTATCCGGTAAAGCTTATGAAAATATTGAGAACTCTAAGATAACTGAGCTGATCGTTACCGACACAATTCCGCTAAGGCAGGAGAGTAAAAAGGTAAAAGTTGTGACAGTCGCAGACCTCTTCGCCCGCGTGATCAGGAATGTACACAGCTATGAATCGATCAGTTCGCATTTTATTGTTTAATTGTTTTGCTGTTTGATTGTTCGGAGGAAAACTAAGAGGACAAAAAAACAAATAAACTGAAGAACTTAATAATAATACCCGTTAATAATATAAAAACGGTGACGAAGAAGTAAACGGGGCTTTGGAATCACATAAATAAAAAACAAAATGAGAACAGTATCGTTGAGCGGTTCGCTAAGGGCGAACGTAGGGAGTAAAGATGCGGCCGAATTAAGGGCTAAGGGCATGGTACCTTGTGTACTTTACGGCGGAAAAGAGCAAATCCACTTTTTTACGGATGCGCGTAATTTTAAAGACATCATTTACACACCCAATGTAAGCGTTGTGGAAATTGATGTTGATGGAAAAAAATACCCTGCTATCCTCCAGGAAGCACAGTACCATAAAATCAATGATCGCCTGATCCATGCCGACTTCCTTCTGGTATCGGAAGATAAACCAGTTGTTATGGAAATTCCTGTAAAGGCAGTTGGTGTTTCTGAAGGTGTTAGAGCGGGTGGTAAATTAACCATTAAGCTGCGTAAGCTGCGCGTAAAAGGACTGGTTAAAAACCTTCCAAACACCATCGATCTGAGCATCGAAGGACTTGGAATCGGAAAATCAATCGCCGTTGGTGATATCAAACTTGAAGGGGTTGAATTCCTGAACAAGAAAGATGTTACCGTATTATCAGTGAACGTAACCCGTGCGGTTGCAGCTGACGCGCTTGAAGAGAAAAAAGCGGCTACTCCGGCTACTCCGGCAGCAGCAGCAGCTCCAGCTAAGAAATAATACTGATCAAAATACAGTAAACCATCCCCTTCGGGCGGATGGTTTTTTTTTGGCCTAAAACTGCTGTTTAAAAAACATAAATCCCGGTCAAACCTACAATTACACATAATTATTGCGTAATTTTGTTGCCAGAATTCCCGGTTCAAATCCGGAAATTTTATAAAAAAATTTAGAAGTGAATATTGAAGTAATAAAATCGAAACTTCACCGCGTACGGATCACCGAGGCGGATATCGATTATATTGGCAGCGTAACGATTGATGAAGACCTGATGGAAGCCGCCAACCTTATTGAGAACGAAAAAGTAGACATCTATAACTACCGCAATGGCGAACGTTTTCACACGTATGTGATAAAAGGCGAAAGAGGTTCAGGTGTGATCTGTTTGAATGGTCCCGCGTCACTGCGTGTAAAAGTCGGTGACGAAGTAATTATCGTTTCTTACGCCTCTATGGATTTCGAAGCTGCAAAAACCTTCAAACCATGGGTGGTTTTTCCTGACAGTAAAACCAATTCACTTAAAAAGTAAATTTTGAATAAGAAGCTCAAAACTATCATCCAGTACACAGTTATTTTTGGATTAGTAGTTGCCCTTTTGTGGTGGATGCTTCGCGGAATGGCGGATAAAAAAGAGGAGATCATCACCGCCTTTAAACAAGCCGATTATTTCTGGATCGTTGTTTCCGTTCTTATTGCCGGCATGAGCCACCTCATCCGCGCGTACCGGTGGAGGTATTTGCTGGAACCACTGGGATACACGCCAAAAACAAAAAACTCTTTTGCTTCCGTAATGGTTGGTTACCTGGTAAACTACGCTGTTCCAAGAGCTGGTGAGCTTTCGCGTTGTACAGCTATAGCCAAGTATGAAAAAGTTCCGTTCCAGATCGCCCTGGGTACTGTTGTTACCGAACGTATTGTTGACTTTGCCTTACTCATCATTGTTTTTCTTTTGACGCTGCTTCTTCAGTTCAAGGAGCTGATCGGCGTCACGCAAAAATATATCCTGACCCCTCTGGGTGAAAAACTAACGAAGCTAAGCGATAAGCCGGTTCTAATGGCGGTATTAATAGGCGGATTTGCGGCAGTGTGCATAGCGCTTTTTATTTTCAGAAAAAAAATCAAGGCGATGCTTACCGGAAAATTCGGTAACATCATAAAAGGCTTTGCCGATGGCATCAGCTCAATCAGAAAAATGAAAAATCCAGGCGCGTTTATTCTTTACAGCATTCTTATATGGGTAGCTTATTTTCTTTCTCTTTATGTCACTTTCTTCTCAATGAAAGAAACGGCCGGCCTCGGGCCAGGAGTTGCCTTAACGGTATTACTTTTCGGAACTTTCGGCGTGATCTTTACACCGGGTGGATTGGGAGCATATCACCTTATTGTAATGAATATTCTCACGACCTACTCCATTAATGAAACAGCCGGCTTCGCGTTCGCCTGGCTGGCCTGGGGTTCCCAGCTTATTTTCGTTCTTCTTGCAGGGCCCGCGAGTCTTATCGCGCTTCCATTAATGAATAAGAAAAATAATGACGCAGCTTGACATCATTCAATCGAAGATTATGACCCGTGAGCAGCTGAAAACAAAGCTGGCCTACTGGCATTTTACCGATCAGAAGATTGTTTTTACAAACGGCTGCTTCGATATCCTTCACCTCGGGCATGTCGATTACCTGAGTAAAGCCCGTGATCAAGGACATGTGCTCATTATCGGGCTCAATACAGACGCTTCTGTGCAAAGACAGGGAAAAGCGGCTAACCGCCCCATTGTAAATGAACATTCCAGGGCTATCCTGCTTGCATCGCTTCGTTTTGTCGACGCGGTGATCCTTTTTGATGAAGACACACCTTATGACCTGATCAGGTTCATCCAGCCCGATGTGCTTGTGAAGGGAAATGATTACAAAGCGGAAGATATTGTAGGTTATGATATCCTGAAAGCAAAAGGTGGAGAAGTGAAGACCATTCCTCTTGTTGAAGGCTATTCCACCTCGGCCATCGTTGCTAAAATAATGAAGGGTTGAACTGTTTTTCTTCTATACTGGTTGATCCCTACAGGATAAACCCAATTAATACAGCCGGCTCGGTTCATCATTCACCTCCTGCATAAATTGGGTTGATATTATTTTAACAACTTTGCCTGCCATTTCTATGCATTTCCCTTAACTTCAAGGCTGATTTAATAAAGTGAACCCGTTAAAAAAACTCGCCGGACAAACCGCCATTTATGGTCTCAGTACCATATTGCCCCGTTTTTTAAATTACCTCCTTGTTCCGCTTCTTACTTATATTTTTGACCGTCCTGTTGATTACGGGATCAATACGGTGATCTACTCTTACATCTCATTCGTCAATATCATTTTTACCTATGGTATGGAAACCGCCTTCTTCAACTTCGCGAGTAAAAGAGAAGACAAGGATTCCGTTTACAGTACCGCCCTTATCTCCATACTTTCATCAACACTCGTTCTTTCTTTAATTCTCATCGCTTTCTCCGGAATGATCGCAGATAAAATGAAATTTTCCGATCACGTGAATTACATTATATGGTCGATCTTCATCGTTGCTACCGACGCCTTAATGGCAATTCCTTTTGCCCGCCTACGATTAACTAACCGCCCCAAGAAATTCGCCCTGATCAAGATGGTGAATATTTTTATTAATGTATTCCTGAATATTTTTTATTTCGTGATCTGTAAACACGCGTTTGAGCAGGGAGAAAATTCATTTACCGCTTCCATGTATGATCCCAGGGTCGGAATCGGATATGCTTTCCTTGCCAACCTGGTCGCAAATTTAGTTTCCCTTCTTTTGTTGGGTACCGAGTTCAGGGGTTTTCCCTGGACTTTCGACAAAGTCCTTTGGAGAGAAATGATCATTTATGCGCTCCCCTTACTGATCGTTGGCCTTGCCGGCATGATCAACGAAACATTTGACAGGCTCATTCTTGCCTATTTACTTCCCGAAGGAATTGGTGAAACCGAAGTAGGAATCTATGGCGCGTGTTACAAGATCTCCATATTGATGACCATGTTTATACAGGCTTTTCGCTTTGCCGCCGAACCCTTTTTCTTCAGCAATGTAAAAAACGATGACGCCAAGAAAATGAACGCCCTGGTGATGAAGTATTTTTCCATCGGGTGTTCGCTGATCTTCCTCGGAACCATGATGAACATGAGCTGGATCCAATTCCTGGTTGGGGAATCCTACCGCGCCGGAATTAATGTGGTGCCTATACTTCTGCTCGCCAATCTTTTCCTGGGAATCTATTTTAATCTCTCTATCTGGTTCAAGCTTACGGGGCAAACACGATATGGCGCTTACATTACGATCGCAGGAGCTGTGGTCACGCTGGCTATTAATTTTATCTTCATTCCGCTGTACAGTTATACCGCGTCAGCCTGGGCGACTTTCTTTTCGTATGGGATCATGATGGTTCTTTCTTATTTCCTCGGGCAAAAACATTATCCGGTAAAATACAACCTGCGAAGTATCTTCTTCTTCTTGTTTTTTGCGCTGGCATTTTATTTTCTTTCCCTTCTTTATAGAGGAAAGCTGAATTTCTACCTGGAATTAACCGTCAACAACATTCTTGTTCTCGTCTATTGCTGGCTGTTTTACAAACTCGAATACCCTAATCTAAAAAAAATAAAATAATGGAAGTAAAAATCGTCAATCATAGCAAACACGCGCTCCCGCATTATGCCACTGGCTTATCAGCAGGAATGGATCTTCGGGCGAACATTGACACCCCGATCGAATTGAAGCCGCTGCAGCGCACGCTTGTTGCAACCGGGATTTTCATTGAACTTCCCGCTTCATACGAAGCGCAAATTCGTCCACGTAGCGGGCTGGCCTTCAAAAACGGGATCACCGTTTTAAATTCTCCCGGAACAATTGACGCCGATTACCGTGGTGAAGTGAAAGTACTGCTGGTGAATTTATCAGACACCGCTTTTTTAATTAACGATGGAGAGCGCATCGCTCAAATGATCATCGCGAAACACGAAACGGTGAACTGGAAGCAGGTGGAGAGCCTGGAGGAAAGCGAAAGAGGCGCCGGGGGATTTGGAAGCACTGGAAAAAAATAGTTGTGACTCCTGAAACAAATGAATAGTTAAACAAATAAACAGAAAACATAGTGATGAAAACAGTAGACAATTTTAATTTCTCAGGTAAGCGCGCGGTGATCCGCGTAGATTTTAATGTTCCACTGAACGATAAATTTGAAGTGACAGATGACACGCGAATTCGCGCGGCCATTCCTACCATCAAAAAAATTCTCAGCGATGGCGGCAGTGTAGTTCTGATGTCCCACCTCGGAAGACCGAAAGAAGGTCCTACCGATAAATATTCCCTTCGTCACATTGTGAACGCCGTTTCCAGGGCGCTGGGTGTTGCGGTAAATTTTGCCAGCGACTGTATAGGCGCTGAGGCGTATACACAAAGTGGATCTTTAAAACCAGGTGAGGTGCTGTTACTCGAAAACCTTCGCTTCTATAAGGAAGAAGAGAAAGGTGACGAGGCTTTCGCTGAAAAATTATCCAAACACGGAAATTTCTATGTGAACGACGCTTTCGGAACCGCACATCGCTCACACGCTTCAACTGCGGTAATCGCGAGGTTCTTTGGGGATGACGCCAAGTGTTTTGGCTATGTAATGGCTGGAGAAGTTGCCAGCATCAACAAAGTAATGAACCAGTCTGAAAAGCCATTTACAGCCATTATCGGCGGGGCAAAAGTATCTGACAAAATTCTGATCATTGAACAGCTCATGGACAAGGCCAACAATATTATTATTGGTGGAGGAATGGCATTCACGTTTGTAAAAGCCATGGGTGGGCAAATCGGGAAATCGCTCTGTGAAGATGATCGCCTGGAAACCGCCAGAGAATTATTAACGAAGGCAAAAGCGAAAGGCGTGAATCTGTATATTCCTACTGACGCGGTTATTGCTGATAACTTCTCCAATGACGCCAACAAAAAAACCATAGCGATCAATTCAATCCCTGATGGCTGGATGGGGCTGGACATCGGGCCGGAAACTTCTAAAAAATTCGAAGAAGTAATTAAGAACTCCAAGACGATTTTGTGGAATGGTCCAATGGGTGTATTCGAAATGAGCAACTTTGAACAGGGAACGAAATCCGCTGCTGAAAGTATTGTGGCCGCTACCAAAACCGGCGCTTATAGTTTAATCGGTGGCGGTGACAGTGTTGCCGCGATCAACAAATACCATTTCGCGGATCGTGTTAGTTACGTAAGCACAGGCGGCGGCGCGTTGCTCGAATATATTGAACAGGGAAGCCTTCCGGGAGTACGCGCGATTGAAGGTTAAACCAATAGGTAAATTGGATATTATTGCTAAATTTGAATATACTTTTTTCATGAGAAAATTAATGCCAGTACTGCTGTTTCTTCTGTGTACAAACGTATTCGCGCAAAAAACCGCCGGTGGCTATACAAACGCGGATGCCGCAACTTTCAAGAACATGATCGCTAAAAATGATGGTGTACTTATCGATTTACGTACACCTGATGAAACAAAAAAGGGGATCATCAAGGGCGCAGTCGAAATCGATTTTCTTGGAAAAGATTTCGAAGCCAACATAGAAAAGCTGGATAAGAAGAAAAAATACTACCTGTATTGCCAGGGTGGAGGGCGAAGCGCTGATGCGGCCGACTATATGGTAAAGCACGGTTTCAGTTCAGTTGTCAACCTCGAAAAAGGTTACGGGAGCTGGGTAAAACAGGGATTTGAAACAACAAAGTAGAATTGTATTCACTTTGTACAAACAGAAATTAAAAACTAGATGGAACAGCCTTCGTTCGTAAATTTCTTTTTTCTGATCCTCGGGATGATCTTTTTCGGACTTGCCACTATCGCTGGGCTCATTCTCGGCGTTGTTGGTCTTTCTACCGACAAGCCGAAACTTCGCAATGGTGGTTTTATAACCCTGGGCATTGGCTTAGTTTTATTGATCGCGACTATCGCTTACACGGTAAACCGAACGGTAGAAAAAGTAAAAGATACAGTTGCTGAAGTAGGCAGCGCATTCGACAGCACGCTCAAATCTGTTTCGGGCGAAGACTACCAGGACATATTTGAAGACAACCGCGACTACCTGTTGAATGATTCCGCACCCAATGCTCAGATTCAGAAAATCAAGTCATGGATTCCGGATGATGTTGAGTCAGGTATTAAGCCAAACTACTTCACCTATTTCGGATTCCGTGATGGATTCCGATACCCCATGGTGTATCCATACAGCATACACTGCGTTGACACAAAAGACTTCGGAACCCTGGTCGACGAAAGCAATGTTACCGATGTGAAAAATGGTGGCGGTGACGAGATCAACATCCAGTTTGGCGTAACGCATTTTAACTATGATGATAAAATGATCCTGTTACAGACAACAAATAAATTGTCTCCGGGTGATGATAAAGAAAAAATCAGCTATTTTATTTACGACTATGCCACAAAAAAATTAACGGAATTCAATTCAGAAGCAGAAATGCTGAAGAAAGCAGTGAAGTTAAAATACAGTGGGGATAAAAAACTGATGACGATTACCGAATATGATTACCTATTTTAAAACAGAACGCATGAGAAAATTGCTACTTGCGGGATTAGTGATCCCTTTTCTTACCAACGCCCAGATCGATCTAGGAACACCCATGTGTACAGGTAAAGGCGGTGTGGCAACAGCCATTACGCATGACTGGCAGGCTATTGGGGTGAACCCCGCCAACCTCGGGTATGAGGATAATTACAAATTCTCAATGGGACTCACCAATTTCGGTTTCAGCCTTCAGTCGAAAGCCATAGACCTTACACGGCTTTCCAATGCGATCATGAAACCGAATGAAAAATTCACGCTGCCTGAAAAACAGGAGCTGGCAACCAAATTCGCTACACCAGACGGGCTGAACCTGTATGCCAACGTAAATATTTTCGCCGCGTCAATTTACTTCCCAAAACTTGGCGGCATTGCCGTCAACCTGCGCGACAGGATAAGCGGTCACGCGACACTTGGACAAAACACGTCTGATATTATTTTCAACGGCGTGAAATCAGTACCCTACCAGGATCCAAGTGTATATTCCAAATATATCTCCCAGGTGTTTGACGGCACACACATCAGCTATTACCACTATAGGGAACTGAATCTCGCCTATGGAAGAAAAATAATCGGTAAAGAGGACGCAGTAGAGTTATTCGGTGGCGCAGGCGCAAAATATCTTTGGGGACTTGCGGATATGGACTTCAAATCGGAGAACGGGCAGATCAGCGGAAGAGCGGCATTCAGTTCAGATTATGGATTTGATTTCGGCGCCGTGAAAAATTTCAAGCCAACTACTTCTAACGTCTATTTCAATACTGTTGGTCACGGTTTCGCCTTCGACCTTGGAACCGGGATCAAGGTGAAAAATAAATTTACACTTGCCGCTTCCGTAACTGATGTGGGAAGTATCAGCTGGGCAAAAAACACCTTGATTGTAATTGACACAACAATGCCTCACCTGGATACATCGCAACTTGGTTTATCGAGCTTTGACCCTAATTCCATTGCCGGATTCCTGTATAACAGCATCACAGGTATGGTTCATTATACCGATGCCGGGGCGTACACAACCAGCCTCCCTACCCGTTTCAGGGTTGGTACAGGATTAAAACTTGGTAAAAAAGTGCTCATTGGAGCCGATGTGGTAATGCCGGTAACAAACAACAACGGCGATCTGCAGAACGCGTTTTTCGCATTCGGGGGCGAGGTTACTTTATGGAAAAAAGCGAAATTCAGTACGGGCATCTCAGGTAACCAGAACTACGGCTTCTCTGTTCCGGTTGGTTTCACGCTGGGATCAATGGGAATAACTGAATTTTACATTGCTACCAACGACATCATTACCTACATCAGCAAATCAAAAAATCCACAAATCTCCTTCGCAATGGCTGTATTAAGGATCAACATTAAAAAGCCGGGAGAGGACGACGCCAAATAATGTCTTTCAGCGGAAAAATAGTTTGGATTACCGGCGCCTCATCCGGAATCGGGGAAGCACTGGTTTACGCCTTTGCAAAAGAAGGGGCTAAAATTATTTTATCGGCACGCCGGGAAAGCGAATTGAACCGTGTAGTAAAAGAGGCCGGATTAACCACGGAAAATTCGCTGGTGCTTCCTTTCGATCTTTCCGATACTTCGAACATTCAATCGCTCACAGAAAAAGTAATTCAGAAATTTCAGCGTGTTGATATATTGATCAATAATGGAGGCAACAGCCAGCGGGCAGAAGCAAAAGATACTCCACTTGAAATCGACAGGAACCTGATGGAAGTAAATTATTTTTCAGCGGTTGCCATCACCAAGAGTGTACTCCCCCATATGCTTCAGCAAAAAAGTGGTCACATTGTAGCGGTAAGCAGTATCGCCGGGAAATTTGGATTTTATCTGCGTAGTGGTTACTCAGCGGCCAAACACGCACTTCATGGCTTTTACGAATCGCTGCGGCTGGAAACGGAAAAATCGGGAATCAAAACCCTTCTTGTTTGCCCCGGGAAAATAAAAACGAATATTTCCCTTAACGCGTTAGACGCGACCGGCGGCGCTCATAACAAAATGGATGCGAGTCATGAAAACGCGATGAGCGCTGAAACATGCGCGGGTATAATACTACTGGCGATCCGTGAAAACAAAGAAGAAATTCTTATCGGTGGAAAAGAGCTGAAAGCTGTTTGGGTAAAGCGTTTTTTTCCAAAGCTATTTTCCAAAATCATCCGTAAGCAGAGTCCTTATTAACTATTTTGCAAGTTTTGATTTTGCGAACTGAAGATTGTTCTTCGCGAGTTCAAAATCCGGCTTGATCTTTACCGCCATTTCTCCGGCAGCTATCGCTTTCTCCCATTGCTGAAGCATATTGTACGACGTACACAGGTTATTGTAAGCTGTGGCCGAATTCGGATTTATTTTCACTACTTTTTCGCAGGTCTCAATACATTTTTGATACTGATGCATGTTGTAGTAGAACAGGCTCAGGTCAATCAGGTTATCTTCATTCGGTATGGCCACAGCCTTATCGAGGGCGTCCTTGAACGACTTCTGCCTACGCAGGGCGAGCGCCCGGTTACTTTTTAAAAGTTCATAGCCCGGCATTATCTTCAACCCTTTGTCCGCGGCATCAATCGCCTTTTCATATTCACCCATCTCATTGTAACCCGAACAGATGTTATTGTATGCCTGCACATAGTCCGGTTTAATTTTAAGAGCGTTGTTGGCGGCATCTATACAGGCCTGGAAATTATTTCCATTATAATATTCAAGACTCGCTTCAAGATATTGTTCAGCTGAAGTATTCTTCGCAGCAAGTTCCATTAGTTGATCGGCTTTGGAACGATTCGATTGCGCAAGACCGAGGAATTGCTTTGCTTTTTCATCCTTTGGATAAAGCTGGAGCGTAGTGCTGCACAAGTCCTTTAACTTATTCATTTCGCCCAGGTCATAGTACGCGTTCATCAGCAGATAACGCATGAAAAGATGGGCCGGACTGATCTTCAGGCCTTTTTCAATCAATACCCTCGCATCATAAGGTCGCTTTTCCTTATACATGTAGTCCGCAAAAAAATAATAGCACTCGGGATTTGACTCATCCAGAAGCAGCGCTTTAGTAAAATATTTTTCCGCCAATGCTTTGCGGCCTGTATTCGCATATAGAACCCCGAAGTTAATATGCAGGAAAGAATACTGCGGAAGGAGATTCAGCGCTTTGTTAAAAGCCTCTTCGGCTTTTGCATAGTCACCCTTACTCATGAAGGTCAATCCGTAGTTCATCCATCCTCTTCCATTTGCAGGGCTTTTCTCCGTAACGTCTTTCCATAAACTCCCTGGTGTATGCCACACCGCGTTGCGTTTCCAGGTTCCATAAACATGGGTCGCAATCAACAGCATAAAGATCAAAGCCCCGGCTTTCAGATCGGAGGTGGAACGGTTACGCAGCACTAAGTACACGAAAGTCGCGAAAGCGATCAACAATCCTATGTACGGAAAAAAAGGCCTGTGATCATTGAGCACTTCAGCAAGCGGAATCAACGAAGTGGGAAGCAAAGCCATGAGGAACCAAATTAAACCAAACGCAATCGGGCGCAGTTGCATTGTTTTCGATGTTCGGTAAACGAGCGCGAGCAAAGCACTCAGAAAAACCAACCCAAGCCAGAAACGCCAGTCCGCGATACTTTGCAATACTGTCCAATCGGTATCAGCACTAAGTCCTGCTGGGAAAAAGAAATTTCGAAAATAATGAAGCATTACATACGGCTGGGAAATGATATACTTAAATGCGCTGGACCCTCCTGGTGTAAAAGTTTCAGCCGTTAATCTGTTTTGGAGCCAGTAAAGGATGATACATACGATGCCCAGGGGCGTAACCTGAATTACAACCTTAAAAAGATCCTTCATTCTCCGCGCGGCAAAAAACTCGCTTATACCATGCTGCGATTCAAAGAACCAGAGGTAAAAAAACAGCAGAACCGGAAAGACAATGGTTACCGGCTTAAACAGAAATGAGATGCAGAATGGAATAAGGTAGAGCAGGTATTTTCGTTTCGCCGGGAAGTAAATAAACAAGCAAAATGAAGCAAGCATCCAGGTAGTAGAAAATGAATCGGACCTGGCGCTGATATAATTGATCGTTTCAGCATTAGCTGTATGAACCCCATAAAAAACAACGGCGAGCAAACTCATCCACTTCGCAGTTTCTTTATTCATGAAGTTACCGGCGATTTTTTTCAGGAGAAGAAACATAAGGACAAGCTGAACAAGGTAATAGATAAAGGCATGGCAGTGAAACCAAAATGTGTCTGAAGTTCCACCCGCTAATTTGTAGTCAATAGCCACACTGAGGGTATGCATTGGGCGGTAGGCCTGGTTACTTGGCAAAGAACTATGTGTTTGAGCTGAAGTAAAGAATAGCTTGAAATTACTCAGGTCGCGAATGAACACGTTATTTTCGATCGTATGTATATCGTCAAAATGGAACGCATTATGGAAATGGTTGGAGTACGCCAGCGCAACAAGCAACAGCGCCGCTGTAACAGCTATTTGAAACTTATATTTAAAAGCCGCCATCTTCTTTATAAAGATACTACTATTACCAATTTGAAAAAGCCGTCTAAATAAAAAATCCCATCACTGGTGTGATGGGATTTTTAAAATTGAATTTTTATTATTTGAAGATTACCTTCATTTCCACACGCCTGTTTTTCTGACGTCCTTCAGGGGTATCGTTGCTGGCGATCGGCTTGGTTTGACCGTACCATTCTACAACAATCCGGTCTTTCTTGTCTCCATGCAGCACCAGGTATTTCTGAACTGCGAGTACACGCTTCTTGGAAAGCAACATGTTCTTAGCCGGATCTCCCTGGTTATCGGTGTGACCCTGCAGGCGAAGTGTCCAGTCTTTGGTATGTGTCTTCATCAGTTTCGCAAGCGCGTCAAGCGTAGGATAAGATTCTTTTTTGATGATGTCCTTTCCGGTAGCAAATTCCAGGTGCTCAAATGCCTGCTCAAGAATCTGCTGCTCTTCTTTCTTGATCTCAGGACAACCTTTGTTACTTGCAGGGCCGGCCACAGTAGGGCAATCATCGTCTTTGTCATAAACACCGTCTCCATCTTTATCCGGCCATGGACAACCTTTATTATCCGCAGGTCCGGCCTGGTCTGGACAAGCATCTTCTTCATCCTTGATACCATCCTTATCCCGGTCGCTCCAAGGACAGCCCATCATTTCAACCATTCCTGGCTGATCAGGGCATTTGTCGATCTTATCAATCACCTGGTCACCGTCGCGATCAGGACATCCTTTGAATGCTGTTAAACCCGGCTCATCCGGACAATCATCATAGCGATCAGGAACTTTATCCCCGTCTTTATCCGGACATCCCATATATTCCGCAAGACCAGCTTCGTCCGGACACTCGTCTTCTTTGTCCGTGATCTTATCGCCGTCACGGTCAGGACATCCTTTGAACTCAGCAAGACCAGCTTCATCCGGGCATACATCATCGCGGTCAATGATCTTGTCACCATCACGATCAGGACAACCGTTGAATTCTTTCAGACCCGGTTCATCCGGACATTTATCTTCGCTATCCTGTACATGGTCGCCATCACGATCAGGACAACCCATGAATTCCCAGGTACCCGGTACATCTTTACATTTATCTTTTTTGTTTGATACTTTATCCTTGTCTTTGTCCTTAGGAGGGCCGAAAGGAATCGGAACTTTTACCAGCACATGCAGATCCAGTCCATAAATATTCTTTTTGGTAACCAATGGGTTCAGATTCGTAGTTCCAAGAATGATTGGCCCAAGGCGAACCGTTGCGCCGTACCTTAAGCCATCAAGCTGGTGATAGGTAACGGGAAGAAAAATCCCGAACCATTTGTGATCCCAACGTGGAGTGATACTGATCTGTGAATATTCGTGAATCTTGGTTTCGCGATTTTTGAACTGGAGCGCTACGAAAGGTGTCATGTTCACATAAAAATCTTTCCATATGTTATAGTCCACCTGCAGGCTGAACGCAGTCGGAAGTGTCATGGTATAGGTCGACTTCACATTCTCATCCTGGAAAGTCCGTTTCATCAGGGAGTCAAATGCAGAAACCGATTTGATGGTATCGAATACGTGAATATTCCAAAGGTTAATGTCGGCGTTAAAGTTGTTACTCAATTCACCTTTTTTGAATTTAATCGCGCCGATGTCAAGAGCGGAAAAGCCTACACGCAATTTATATTTATTTTGATCTCTTCTCCAGCGACCCGTTTCCCCATCCATATCGTATTTGTAATCTTTATATTTGGGGCGATATTCATACACGAAACCGATGTCACCTCCAAAACCAGGATAAGACTCAAATGTCTTTAACTTGATCTGGTTGGAGCTGGTAAATTCAAAGTTGCGCGAGTGTCCGTAGTTTACAGAAGAGTGCACAAGAGACAGGGTGGTGTCGTTTGTTACGTTAAAATTAAAATCGTTAATGTTCATATAGGAAGAGATCATGCCCTGAAGCATTTTAAAACGCGCCGCAACCTTAAAAGCGTGTTCATTATCTTCTTTGAGTACTCTTCCATAAGTTAAACCATATTCGGCCCAGGCCATTTGCTGCACACTCAGGTGTTTGTTATTGATATTGGGCGCATTTCCAACCCAAAGCTGTGGATATTTAAAATCTTCTACAATCAGTTTAGCCAATTCCGGAGATACACCGTCAACATTAAGGTAGTTTCTTACATCCCAGGTAAAAGCGAAGGAATTCTTATGGTCGCAGAAAACCATAAAAGAAGGCAGATTGACCCTTGTGCCGGAATAAACCGATTTGTACTTATTGTTCGTTCTTTCTTCAAACTGGTTATGAATAACGTCGGTATCATGAGCGAGCGTTGGAAAATATTCTTTTTTTCCTTTGCTGTCAGTACCAGTTCGCGGGTTAAGGGCGGTTCGTTTAAGTCCAAGATAATTGTTATAGGCCGCCGTATTTACGCCAATGAGCGTCATATCAAATTCCATTCTGTCGTCAACAATACATGCGGGTTGAAGCGAAATACCAGTAACACCAACATAGTTACTGTTACTGAATCCAAGAAAATCCTGCGCATTGACTTTAGCAGCCACTATAAATAAAACAGCGAGTGCAAGCTGCTTTATTAATCCAGTTTTTTGTAGTTTCATAGCTCAAAAATTTGGGGCTAATATAGGGTTATTTCCATACATCCAAAGCGATTTTGAGGTAAAACAAATGTATGCGGGGTAAGTTCAGGAACGTAGCTTTTTATACGTTGTGATTTTCCACTTAAACCCTTGATAAAAGGCTAGTTCAGACCGAAACAATAAAGCAGGCTGCCAGAGGTCATTAGTAAGAATTTTTCCGCCCCATCCGCAAAAGAAGCAATTACCGGCGGGGTCTTGCCGGAAGGTAAATTCAGTTGCTCCTCCATACCCGACAAGTTTACCGGAACACACTTCCCGGATTCAATTTCCGTTACAAAGAATAAGGGCTGATCGTTCAGGACCTGAAAGGAAACATGCGGGTCAATATTTTCACGGCTCGTGTATTCAAGCAACGCTTTTCCCAGGTCATCAAATGCTTTGAACCCGGTTTCATCAGAAACGATCACGTCCACCAGGCCATCATCATTTATGAAGGCGAAGGACGCTTCTTTGATCTCAAAACCGCAGTCGATGGCATACTTGTCGCTCACATCGCCGAGTGACAAACGTTGAAGCGTTCTCTCCGCTGTGTTAACGAAATGTATGTATGTTTTTGTAAGATCTTTTCCTGTATCGATAAACCAGGAATTACATCCGGGCGCGATCTTGTTTTTCAGGCTGATCCTCGTCTCCCCTCTCCTGCCGGTTACATACACATTTCCCGCCTTGTCCGCCGCAAGAAGGTAGTCTTTCTGATTGATACGAAGCCATTGAACCGGGAGGTTAATTACTTCCTGCGCTTCCGGAAATCCAAAGCCTTCGGTGAGTTTTCCATTGATGTTGTAATTAAGAAGCTTTTTATTTTCACACGGAACAAGAATACGGTAATCTTTATTTTTCTCATAGTCAAACACAGCCAGTTCCGCGGTAGCGGGTGAAGGCAGATCAATTGGATATCCCTGCACATAATTTCCGTTCCTGTCGATCAGGTGAATTTGCGAGGCGGTATTAAAGAGCATCTGTAATTTTTCGTTTTTGAAATAATCCACCTGGTGAACAACACCCATTACTTTTTCATTCAGCTGTTTTTTCCATTGAATTTTGCCTGTATTGCTGATCAGGTAAATTTTACCTGCACCATCCTGCATAAGAACCTCTCTTCCTCCCGTTTTATGATTCAATAAAATCTGCGGTGCTGTCGAACTAATCGTGTCGAGTTGGGTTTCCCATACACTGGTGTGAACCTGTTTGCTCGCCGGACTATACAGAAGATAAGCCTGGTTCAGTAATCCTCCCTTGTAATTTACCAACTGATAAGCAGCGGCGTCGAATTTACTGAACAACGATTTACGATCTTCCAGTATTTTTTTTAATTCGCCGCCTGCATAGTTTATGAGATAGTCTTCGGAACCCGCAAAGGAGGTATAAGCGTAAAAATTTATTTCCGAACCCAGGTTGTTCTCGGCAAAATGCATGAACTTCTCATTCAGCTTAAGCGTTTTATTCTGCTCCATCGCGTAGAAGTACCGCTGTATTCCTTCTTTATTGTCCGCAAATACCAGGTACTCATCCGTAAGTGTACAGTAAGGTAAACTCACCGGGCAAAGGCCAAGACTAACGGTATTGAAAATACCCCTTCCGGTGAATTGATAAAGGGAATCCGCTTTTCCAATGTAGATGGCCGTATCAGCTACACTCTTCAAAAATTTGCTGGCATCTTCACGATCATTTACTCTCAGAAGTCCGTAAGTATTGAAAGTATCCTTATCAGTTGTGCGAAAAAGGCACAGCTCATTTCCCGCCAGTTGCTGAATAGCGATATCCAGATCGACGTCAATCCTTGGAGAGTAAATTTCAATCGCTTCATCCTTTATTCCAAGCGCTGAAAGGTCTTTTGAAAAACGAGCGTAATCTTCCATCCCAAAAAACAGGAATGAACTGGTGGAGGCAGGCATAAAGGAAATACACTCGATTTCCTGCGCACGCTGATGCTTAAGCGCTGAAAGAAAAACCGAGGAGTCTGCCAAAGTAAATCCATTCAACAACACTTCGTTTGTACTCAGATCGATATCAAGTTCAGTCCAGCCCTTGCCTGGAGAAGGTTGAAAAACCGGCGCATTTACCTGCTTTTGATCCAGTAATCCGGCGAGGCTGGCAATGCGTTTATGATTTACAAAAAGCCGCAAGTCGTTTCCCTTGCCAGCGCTTTCTTCCAGTTTCATAAAATCACTGTCAAGATTAAGAGAGCTTTTATCCTGCAGTGAAATCGCGCGTTCGATAAGATCTTTGTTCTGGCTCAACAACACCAATCCGGCATTTACAAGGCAATAGAATGAAGCCTTTGGTGATTTGAACAGTACTTTAGTCACCTTAAGCGAGGAGCCGGGCAAATCCATTACTTCATAATTCAACGCCTGCGTCTTCAGAAAAGAAATTACCTCATCGGTATAATTAATTTCAGGGAGATTAAGGGCATAGAGGAATTCACTTTTATTTTCCGCGGAAGGGTAAACGGCGATGTAAACCTTATTGCCGGTAAATACTTCTGTGATCTTCGGATTGGTTCTTATCAGCGAATCAGCCAATGCCGCGCTCGCATTAAGATCGCTCACCGCGTTTACCTGCTGGAGTTCATCCCAGATCAGGCTGGATTCGTTCAGGGTTTTAAAAAGTTTCGGAAAATCGTCGGACTCAATGAGAAAAGAACAATCAGCGGGAATGGCCTGTGTGGCGGAGATCTTCGGCTTCTTAATATTCTTGAGGTAAAAATACCCGCATACACCGGCAATCAGCGCGGCAAGGATAAGAACACCAAACAGGATTTTTTTTAGCATCGATTACCCCACTAAATTAAGATTTGATTGGACTGAAACGGCCGCTGCAAAGTGCTTTTATCAATAGCGAAGTGTGGAAAAGTTGCGTTGAAACGGGTCAGAACTCGAGTTCCAGCTGGTTGGGCAGCAGGGTAAAACTCATGCGATGGTATTTTGTTGGACCATGGTTCGAAATCGCGTCCCGGTGTTTTTCGGTAGGATACCCTTTATTGTGATCCCAGCCATAATGAGGGAATTCACGATGCAATTCCAGCATGATATCGTCCCGGTATGTTTTTGCAATCACCGAGGCTGCGGCAATATTCAGAAATTTTCCATCGCCTTTAATTATGCAGGCGTGTTTTATGTTTGGATAAGGGTTAAAGCGGTTACCGTCAATAAGTAAAAACTCCGGCCGGGTGCTGAGCTTGTCAACGGCCCGATGCATTGCCAGGAACGAAGCGTTGAGAATATTGATTTCATCAATCTCGTTGTTATCTACAATTGCCCATGCCCAGGAGAGCGCCACTTTCTGAATTTCTTCACGAAGCTCATAACGCTGTTTTTCGGTGAGTTTCTTTGAATCATCAAGCTCCTTATTCCTGTATTTAGGTGGCAGAATTACAGCGGCAGCCACAACGGGTCCCGACAGGCATCCCCGGCCCGCCTCATCGCAGCCGGCTTCCACTAAATTTTTATTCAGGCAATTTTTGAGCATTATTTACAGGCTTTCGATGCAGGCCTTAATTTTCGAAAAATCGGGCTGCTCACTGGCATTCTCCAATACCTCAGCATAGCGAATGATACCCTGCGCATCCACTACAAAAGCCGAACGGCGTGAAACACCTAGTGTATCAAAAATGAATTTGTCATAAAGACTGCCGTAATCGGCCGATGCCGTTTTATTAAAATCAGAAAGCAATTTAAAATTGTATTGCTGGTCCTCCTTGTATTTTTTCAATGAGAAAAGCGCATCAGTTGAAATCCCAAGCACTTCAGCGTTGAGGCTGGTATACCAGTTCAGGTTATCGCGCACACTGCACAGTTCCGCGGTACAGGTGCCCGAAAACGCGAAAGGAAAAAACAGGATCAGTACGTTTTTCCCCCTGTAATCGCTTAGCGACACTTTTTGTTTATCCGTGTCGTAAAGTGTGAACGCCGGGGCGGCTTGTCCTGCCTGTAATTGCATATGAAATAGCTTATAAAATTTTGTTCAAAGTTATTATTTCCCTCTAATTGCTTCTTATATTTGTTATGAACTATCTTTAAACAACTTATGCAAGTTATCGACCTCGAAGCGGAGAAGAAGGAAATATTGAATCGCTATAAAACCCTGATCAAAGCCTGCAAGCGCAGGATGGAAAAAGGTGACAAGGAGTTGATTCGTAAGGCATTTGAGGTGGCAGTAGACGCGCATAAGGAAATGCGCCGTAAATCAGGGGAACCCTATATCTACCATCCCATAGCCGTGGCCCAGATCTGTGCAGAGGAAATTGGATTAGGTACGACATCCATTGTTTGCGCATTACTTCACGATACCGTTGAGGATACTGATATTACTCTTGAAGATATTCGGGGCATGTTCGGGGAAAAGGTAACACAGATCATCGATGGGCTAACCAAGATCTCCGGTGTATTCGATCAGACTTCATCGCTCCAGGCAGAGAATTTCAGGAAGATGATGCTTACGCTTTCCGATGACGTACGCGTAATTCTAATCAAGCTGGCCGATCGCCTGCACAACATGCGTACACTCGACAGCATGAAGCGCGATAAACAGATCAAGATCGCCTCGGAAACACTTTACCTTTATGCGCCGCTCGCCCATCGCCTTGGGCTGAACAGCATTAAATCGGAGCTGGAGGATATGGGACTGAAGTATACGAATACCGAAGCCTATGAAGAGATCGTTCAGAAATTAAAAGAAACCGAGCCCGAGCGGAAAAAATTCATTACCAAGTTCATTGAACCAATTAAGGAAATCCTGGAAGAGCAGGGCTTTAAATTTAAAGTGCTTGGCAGGCCGAAATCGATTTTTTCTATCTACAACAAGATCAAAACGAAAGGAGTTCCCTTTGAGGAGATCTACGATCTTTTCGCAATCCGCATTGTAATCGACACACAATACGAACAGGAAAAGGCAGACTGCTGGAGGATCTACTCGATCATAACCGATTTCTATCATCCAAGCCCTGAACGGTTACGCGACTGGATCTCTACTCCCAAAGCCAATGGTTACGAATCGCTGCATACAACGGTGATGGGGCCAGAGGGAAAGTGGGTCGAGGTGCAGATCAGAACAGTGCGTATGGATGAACTCGCGGAGAAAGGATACGCAGCACACTGGAAATACAAGGATGCGGCAGTTGAACGTGAGAATCAGCTGGAAGAATGGATAAGGAAAATACGTGAAATCCTTGAAAGTCCGGAAGAAAATGCGCTTGATTTCATCGATGATTTTAAACTGAATTTATTTGCCGAGGAAATTTTCGCTTTTACTCCAAAAGGAGAAATGAAAACCTTACCTGCCGGAGCAACAGCGCTTGACTTCGCGTTTGAGATTCACAGTAAGGTAGGAGAGCATTGTATAGGGGCGAAAGTAAATCACAAACTTGTTCCGTTAAGCTATGAATTAAAAAGCGGGGATCAGGTGGAGGTGCTCACCTCATCCAAGCAAAATCCAAAAGAAGACTGGATCAGCTATGTGATCACAGCCAAGGCGAAATCAAAAATTAAACATGCGCTGAAAGAACAGCGCCGTAAGATCGCGGATGAAGGACGCGAAGTTCTTGAAAGAAAATTCTACAAGGCAAAGCTCGATTTCACCATTCAGAACATCCAGGATTTTACCAATTACCTTAAACTTCCCAACTCACAGGAACTTTTCTATCGCGCGGCGAAAGAAGCGATTGATGTGAAACAGATAAAAGAATACGTAAAATTCAAAGCGCATCCCGAACAGTTCGCAATTAAGAAAACAGAGCAGCCTCAGTCGATCGAAAAGCTTGTTGCAGAAGCCCGTGGTAAAACGGATATGCTGGTGATCGGCGACGATATGCAGAAGCTGGATTATAAATTATCGCCTTGCTGCACACCGATCCCGGGTGACGATGTTTTCGGGTTCATAACTGTGGGAGAAGGGATAAAAATTCACCGGGTAAATTGCCCGAACGCTTCCCAGTTACTTTCCAACTTTGCCTATCGCGTAGTAAAGGCAAAATGGAACAGCCAGCACCTGATCTCTTTCCTTGCCGGGATAAAGATAGTGGGTACCGATGAGATCGGCCTGGTAAATAACCTCACAAAGATCATATCCACTCAATACAACGTGAACATGCGCTCCATCAGTTTCGATACCGAGGGAGGTGTTTTTGAAGGTACCATTATGGTTTATGTGCATAGCACGGATCATCTTACTCAATTGATCAACAAACTTAAAAAAGTAAACGGGGTGCAGAATGTGGTAAGGGTCGACAACAGCGACTAGTAACAGCCTGCCGGAAGGATTAATCCGGTTTGCCAACCATTCAAAAGGAAGAAGACCACACGCATTGCATAATTAAAGGGATAAACCCCGTTAACGCAACCGGCTCGGGTCTTAATTCGCTTCTATTGCTTAATCTGGGTTAATTGCTACATTTGTAACCCGGATTTTTATTCAATTCATTGTCAAACTAAAAAACAAAAAATATCATGTCATCATTAGTAGGAAAAAAAGCTCCGTCATTTAAAGCGAAAGCGGTAATCAACGGAGAAGAGATCGTAAACGACTTCTCACTCGATCAGTTCGTTGGAAAAAAACACGTAGTGTTCTTCTTTTACCCAAAAGATTTTACATTCGTATGCCCAACCGAGCTTCACGCATTCCAGGAAAAATTAGCTGATTTCGAAAGCCGCAATGTAGCTGTAGTTGCCTGCAGTACTGACACAGAGCAGAGCCATTGGGGCTGGCTGCAAATGGAGAAAAAAGCCGGTGGTATTAAAGGAATCACCTACCCGATTGTCGCGGATACAACAAAGATCATCTCACTGAATTTCGGAACGCTGTTCGGGGATTACGACGTGAATGAGGCGGGTGAACTTGTCGCTACCGGACCAATGATCGCTTTCCGCGGATTATACCTGATCGATAAAAACGGAACTGTTCGTCATCAGCTGATCAACGATCTTCCATTAGGACGAAACGTTGACGAGGCATTGCGTATGGTTGATGCACTGCAGTATTACGAAGAAAAAGGTGAAGTTTGCCCTGCTAACTGGAGCAAAGGAAAAGAAGCCATGAAAGAAGGACACAAGCAGGTTGCAGATTACCTTGCCAAACACTAATTCAAATTTTCAAAAAAATAAAAGCCGGCAGTATAAACACTGCCGGCTTTTGTTCTTAATGTCTTAACCTGTTAGTCTTTCAGCAGTTCCTGCGCTTCCTGCAAGGATATCACTTCATTCTTGAACGTGGCGATCACGAAAGCATCTGCAAATCCTTTTTCCACCAGCGCATTTTTGGCGGCAACGGCTTCGTTATATCCGGCGTAATTTCCAACATAGAAACGGGTCAGTCCTGTAATTGTCCCCTGTTTCTGTACATCCTTCAGGTCCTTTATCTTTTCCGCCATTCCCGGATCATCCGCTTTACGGACTATTCCTAACTGAACGTGATACTTCACAAGACTCTTGTCAATCGCGCTTCCTGTGTTCTGTGCCTCATTCAGGTTTTCGTTTTTACCATCTTCCTGATTTTCGTATGTTGCGCCTGCTTCTGTGAGCGAGATACGTTTCCCGTCCTTATACGCTGAGATAAACGCGTCAGGATATCCTTCGAGAACAAGGTCCGCTCTCCTGTGGGCAGCGTCATTTAGTGATTTATAAGCATCAGTAACATATTTATAATAACCGTCTCCTGTTTTGAGTTCAATTACCTTTCCAATGTTCCTGAACACACTTGGTGAAAGCGGATGTTTATACGCTCCAAGCTGCACACGGTAAATAACCGTTCCGGCAGCGACAACCGGATTTTTTCCGGGATCAACAGGTGTTTTGCCCCTGGCGAGTTCAAGTTCCTTTTCAAACTCCTCTTTTGTCAGCGACTTGTAATTTGTTCCTCTGAACATTCCAACCTTGGCGTCTTTAACACCCTCGGCAACGAACTCATCTTTACGCTGAACTGCGATCTTGATATCCTCGTAGCTTCCTGCCGTGTATACAACAACCGTATCGCCGATTGTGGTTGAGCGGATATCTCCAATGCTGAGAAGATAAGCCATAACATCGCTCGGAACACCGCCTTTGAATTTAGCCAGCTCAACCGTATATTCCTTTTTCTGACTGGATGGGTTGATTTTCGGGCCGGATTTTTTCGCGGAGTCCAGGTCGATCTGTTTGGCGAACATACCTGTAGAATCGTAATACACATCATACCACATTTGCGCCATGGCATCGGTAATTCCAATACCTCTTGTATTCGCGATCATCGATGATGGTGTAGGCAATTCTTCGTCACGATGATCGGCAATCAAATCCTTGTCGTCATCAACAGGACAACCTTTTTCGTCAACCTTTACGCCCTTTGGAGTTTTATGACAAGCATCGTCGAAGTCTTTTACGCCGTCTCCGTCTTCATCTTCAAGGTCAAGCGCGTAAAAATCTATATCATCAAAGTGTTCAGCCGACAATGTATCACTCCTCTTCTTCGTCACTAAGTCATAGTGCAGGGAGAACGATGTCATTACAAAATTATCTTTTGCTTTATTTCCGATTCGATTTCCGGTACTTTTATTGGTTACACCGTCAAGATAGTCGGTGAAGGAAAAATGGAAAGTTGTTCCCATCTTAAAATCAAAACGGTTGTTCAGGTGAATTATAAATCCGGCGCCGACAGGCACAGCCCATGAACGCTCGCTGTATTTGCCAAAACCGTCGAGGTTCAATTCTCTTATGTCACTTTCGTAAGAATAATCGCGAACGAGGTCAACGGCATTCGCGGCGTTTATACTTCCCTCCGCCATGTTTTTGATCGAACCATCGCTCCAGTAATAATATTTGTTCCCGTTCTTATCGTATAGATCAGTTTTGGACAAAAACTCGAAAGATTCAAATCCCGTAGCGATCCAGGGTCTGCATTTATATTTCTTATTGATCACATTGCCGAAATCATACATCAGGTGTACCCCGCCCATGCGTATCTCCGACTGAAAATTTTCGTTCCGGTTTGAAAGCCGTTCGTTAGCGCCGAGCTTTCCGGCCATTCCATAAAAATTCAGGTAAAATGATTTGCTGAGTGCCTGGCTGAATACGACCTCGTACGCGGTACGTGCGGTCCATGGTGCCTGAGCGTGCCTTGTGTACAGGTCGCCATAATAAGACAGCATACCCGAACCTATACCAATTGTAGGTTTAAAAATTTCACCCAATGCTGGTGGTTTTGGCACTTCCTGTTTTTTCCTAGAGGATTTCCGCGATACTGCCGTTGAATCCTCCTGGGAAAAGAGCCCAAATCCAATTAAAACAAGCGAAAATAAAAATAGCAACCGCTTAGTCATATGCTGACAATCATTCTTTACCAAAGATAAGGATTAAAGTACTAAAAATGAAATCCAAACGGTTACCTGAACCATTTCTGGTTGGCAATCATCAGAGCTTCCTGAACGGTGATGCGTTTACCGGAATTGTATGCAGCAACGAAGGCATCTGAAACTCCCTTTCCTTTCATTGTCTCCCTGTGATCGCGTGCGCCTTTATAGTCGCTAAAACCACCTACGAGGCATTTTGTAAGGCCTTCGTGCATATCCGTATTGATCTTTTCGCTTATGCCGAATCGCGAAGCGAGCGAAGAAGGATCTATTCCATTTCTGAAAGCTCCTATCTGCACCACGAAATTTACATTACCAGATTTCGCAACTGCAGTAACAGTATTTGTTGTGGCCGTTGCCGTATTCGTTGTTACCGGCTCAACCGTATTTGTGGTTACAGGTTCAACTGTATTTGTAGTAACCGGTTGAACGGTGTTTGTTGGCGCGACAGTTGGCGTGCTGGTAGTAACCGGTTCGCTGCTTCCTGAGTATGGGATCGGGTCTGAAGCCAGTTGAATTTTTTGCGTTTGCTCATTTTCAAGATAGGAAAATTCACCAGTAAGCGCTGGGTTGGCAGGAGGATTTCCAGTTACCGTCAGACGATATGACAAAGCCAATTCCTCGTCGGAAGGTAACGATACCCATACAAATTTCGCGTGCTGATCAGCAAAAGTAAATGAAGACCCTCCCGCTTTTCCGACAGTTGCCGTCATTCCCGCCGGAATAATTTCGTTTAGTTTTGCAAAGCCTTTTATAGACGCTTTTTTCAACTTCAGGTCCACATCAAATTGTTTTCCATCGCTGCCAACAGGAGTTATCGTTCTAACACAACTTACAGCAGCCGCTGGCTCCAACGGTTTATTGAATGAAGTGGTTGCTGTATTAGCAGGCGTTGAAGCAACTGTGTTTGTCGGAGTCGACGAAGTTGTATTGGTTGGAGTTGATGCTACCGTGTTGGTTGAGGTAGAAGTTGCCGTATTGGTTGCAGCCGTGTTTTCTCCTCCGAGGTTTATTTCAGAAGGGGTTATGTCTACCTGTTGTTTTACGTTGTTTACAATATAGGAAAATTTACCCTGAACCGTTTTTACTCCGCTTGCCGATGGGTCAACCATTACAGTGAACTTAATGGTAAACTCTTCATCACCAGGGAGGGCGGTCCAGATATACTTTGCAGACTGATTACTATATGAAAACGCCCCGCCTTTACTGTCACCTTCTTTAGCAGTCATTCCTGCTGGCAGATCTAGCTGAAGTTTAGCAAACCCCGAAGTAGCGCCCTTTTTTACAACAACCTCCACTGTAAATTCGCTGCCGGGCGCAGCTGTCGCAGGGAATTTTGCATTTACACTAACACCGTCGCCGAAGAATGTATTAAAAATTAAAAGTGCCAGTGAATTAATAATTAATACAAAATACTTCAACATATGTGAGGTTATTGGTTACTGCTCAAAGAAGAAATCAATGAGCCTGTTGATCTTCTCAACAGTAAAGTCATTGATACCTTCAAAAAACGAATCGATCGTTCTCGTGATCTCATCGGCAGAGATAAAACCGTTGTTATCCAGATCCGCGGCTTTCAAATCATCCGGAATTGCAACTCTATCTTTGGCTTCATCCTTCTCCAGCTTTTTCAAATAATCTAAACTGGGTGCATCATTAAATTTCTCACTTCGTTCAACGGCAACAGAGTCCCACTCCAATTGATGTCTTGCCATTTCCTCTTCGTTAATGGTTACACCAAATCCGTCGACTTTCGCATCTTTTTTGCTTTTTGGTTCTTTGTCAAGATAATCAGCTACGCCATCCTGATCGGTATCGAAAGGACAACCGTGCGTGTCAACTAAAACTCCTTTAGGCGTTCCAAGACACCTGTCCTTATCATCGCCAATTCCATCGCCATCCACGTCAACGTGATCAACTTCGTTAAAGTCTACACCTTCAGAAGCGGACTTCGCTTTCTTTTTGAACTCGTATTGAATACCAACGTTTGCCTGAACATAACTATCATTTCCGCCAGACTTTTTGTTGTCAACAAAATCACTCATGCACAATACATAATTAACACCAATGGAAGCCGTCCATCTTAAACCCATGTGGAAATTCAGCCCGCCTCCAACAGGCACAACAAGCGCCGCGCGTGTATACGAGGTAGTAGAATCTTTTAAAGTAGTTTCATAAGTATAATCACGCTTGATGATGTTCGCAAATACAAGGTTTCCGGGTGTTTCGCTCTGATCGCGAATAGATCCGTCAGACCAATAATTATAGGGCGTGTTGCCGTTTTTCAGGTCCCCAACCGGATTAAACATCATATACCCAACCCCGGCGTTGATAAATGGTGATACGGCCGGATCATACTTCATCACCTTATCGAAATTAGCTGTAAGCAAAAGCTCTCCCTGGAAAATGGTAGACTGAAAGTTCAGATGCGATGCCTTCGCATTATCCGTTCCGGCAAGCTTTCCGTACATACCACCAAGGGAAATTCCAAGAACTTTTCCGAAGCGCTGCTCAACGCAGAGATAATATCCAAGGCGGGTATCCAGCAAAGGATTCACGTCGGTCTGTTTACCAACATCGCCTGTAAACTTTAATGCGCTAAGACCAATGGTCAGTGAAGGGCTGTGTTTTATGCTCTCTTCTGGCTTTACAGGGGTCTCATCCTGCGCAAACGCGAAGTTTACACAAACCACCAGCAAAACAATAAAAGATGTAGCTCTTTTTACCATGTTTAACTTATTCATAACAATGCTTTTTAGGGTTATGATGTGAATTTAAAGCATTTTATGACTTTAGCAAAACTATTCCAAAATAAAAGCGCTTAAATTGGGGGCAGGCTTGAGTTGCAAACATACTTTTGTTAATATCAGAGGAAATATTAACAGGTTGTTAATAATCAAATTACTGACTATAAATAAGTTAAAAAATATTTTCGGCGGGAATTAACCAGAGAATTAACAAGGTTTCCCGAGTTGGGAATTAGAATTCGGAGCGAAAAAAAGAGCTGATTTTGACGCTAAAATCAGAGGCTTCCAGTACGTCCTCCGTCAACCGGAAGATTGATTCCGTTTATGTAAGATGCGGCCGGGGAAGCAAGGAACGCGACCGCATTAGCAACCTCGAACGGCTCAGCAAAACGTCCGGCCGGAATCTCGGCAATCATCTCATGTTTGATCTGATCTTCCCCCGCACCTGTTTTCTGAGATTTAGTGCTGATGATCTCCCCGAGCCTTCCTGTGCTCGTGGCGCCCGGAAGCACATTGTTCACCGTAATTCCAAATGGAGCCACTTCATTCGAAAGCGTTTTCGCCCAATTGGCAACAGCAGCACGGATTGTGTTCGAAACGCCAAGACCTTTTAACGGCTGTTTAACCGAAGTAGAAATGATGTTTATAATTCTTCCGTAACCGGAATTTTTCATACCCTCGATACAACCCTGAGCAAGTACATGATTGCACAGCAAATGATTATTGAAGGCTTTCAGAAAGTCTTCTGTCAGCGCAGTACTTATTGGTCCAGCAGGTGGTCCGCCAGTATTGTTAACCAGTATGTTTACAGCGCCCTGGCGCTGAACGTAATGATTCACCAACTTGCGAACTTCATCGTGCTGACTAAAATCCACAGCGAGGTAGGAATGTTGCTGCCCCTTGTCGGTATTCAATTCCATTTTCACTTTTTTCAGCGCTTCTTCGTTGCGCGCCATGAGCGTTACATTTGCTCCCATAAGCGCCAACTCTAATGCTACAGCTTTTCCAATACCCTGTGTGCTTCCGCATACAAGGGCGCGTTTATTTTTCAGATCAAGATTCATATCGTGTGGTTTGAAAACAAAAATAGATTTATTACTCAAACAAATATTTTTTATTTTAGTGGAAATTTAAACAATCGCTCATGAGCATTACACGCCCCTTCAATTTCAAAAAATGGATCGATGAGAACCGTCATCTGCTAAAACCACCCGTAAATAATAAAGTTGTTTACAAGGACGCAGAGTTTATTGTAATGGTAGTTGGGGGGCCAAACTCACGGAAAGACTATCACTTCAATGAGAGTGAAGAGTTCTTTTATCAACTGGAAGGCGACATTGTTGTGAAGATCCAGGAAAATGGAAAAGCAGTTGAAGTGCCAATCAAGGAAGGGGATATTTTCCTGCTTCCACCAAACGTTCCGCACAATCCTATTCGCTATAAAAACACAATCGGCCTGGTAATGGAGCGCAAGCGAAGGGCCGGTGAAAAAGATGGGCTGTTGTGGTTCTGCGATCATTGCAATCATAAACTTTACGAAGAATATTTTGTGCTTACTGATATCGCCACGCAATTCCAGGAAATTTTTAAAAAATTCTACGGAAACACGGATCTCCGGACCTGCAAAAGTTGCGGAAAAGTAATGGAGCCCCCTCCGGTCATCGGGTAGGACTTTGGCCGGAATATGACAAGCTATGTTCTTGTAAATGAGGTTTATTTTACAAATTTGCGGTTTCGAAACCTCATTTATCGATGATTATTGTCGATTTATCGGATCAATTCGCTTTTTAACGTATTAACTTTGAATTAATTTTGGTCAGCTCAGAAAATGTGCTTAATTTTAATCTGTTTAAACAAATAAATTCTAGATTTTTTTATACATACCACAGCCATGAATAAAAAATTATTACCGTTTCTTTTCGCTTTGGCATTGCCAACTTTTTCTATCGCGCAACATTCCCATGAAAAGGAAATTGCAACTATTGCCAAGCCAAAGCCTTTTGATTTGAAGACTGCAAAGTCTGCTTATCTGCACAATTTTACTGGTGAACAACTGGCCGGTTTCAACGAAAGTGAGACTATGCAAAAAGTTTTCGCCAGGACATCAAAACCTGCAGAGCAAAAGGAATATTTTGAAGCGCTTGTTCGCCGTTATGTTGCGGAACACGCCGCTCCGACTGTCGTTGGACATGGTAAGCAGGCGTTTACCTCGTCGTACGATGCGGCAACTAAAACAATGAATGTCAACCTCACTCCATATAGCGCTTATTGCCCGAACGCAGGTTTCGAGAATATGAACTTCAGCAATTGGTCTGGCGATACTTATACAAACTCCATGGGAACAAACTGGAATACTTTTACTCCGGCTTGGGTACCAGGAATAATGACAACAGGGAACAATAACCCTCCTCAGGCTCCATGGCCAGGTTTTACCAATCCATATCCGAACCGTCATACGATCATGACTATTCCTCCGACCTTAAACACGCCTCCAAACGTTGTTGGTTGGGATAGTATCGCAATTAAGGCTGTGACACACGTTTCGGAAATTGAATTTGTACCACCAACTGCAAACGGAGCAACCTGCCGTTTAGGTAATGGTAATAATAACTATAACGAGACTGAACGCCTTGTTTACACCATGAACGTTTCTCCTTCAAACAACCAGTTCACATACTCTTACGCTGTTGTTATTTATGATGGTGGTCACGCTGTAGGTGAGCAGCCATTTTTTAAAATTACTGCCCGCGATCAGAATGGTAACTCAATTGGCGGTGCCTGTGGTATCTATCAAATTGATGCGACCATGGTTTCTACTGACCCTACTTTCTATGCTGCCGCTACTTATTGGGGTGGTACCTGGACCGACCCGACCCCGGGAGGATTTAACTCGTACTACTATAAGAAGTGGACAAACGTTGGTATCGATCTTTCTGCGTATAACGGACAAAACGTAACCATCGAATTCCAGACAGGCGACTGTACTTTTGGAGGTCACTGGTGCTATGCCTACGTTGACGCATCCTGCCAGCCTTCTCAGATCGCATTAAACTACTGCCCTGGTTCAACCGTAGCTTATGCCGTTGGTCCTGACGGATATTCAGGTTACCAGTGGTATGGCCCGAATAACATGAATCCTATCGCTGGTCAGACAAACGATACACTTGTTATTAATAACGGTAACGTTGGCGATGTATATACATTAATAGCGGCCTCCGCTTCAGGATGTACTTCAACTATGCAGGTTACACTTTTCCCTACAACTATAGGTGTACAAAATACTTTCAGCACGCCTTCATGTGCAACGGGTTCTTCCGGATCGGTAACAGTGGTTCCTACCGGTAGTTCTAACGGATACAACTATGCATGGACGGGGCCTGGTGGTCCTATAGCGGGTAACTCGCCTACGCTGAGTACGCTTGCTCCTGGAACATATTCGGTACACATTTCAGCGCCTGGCTGCGGATTTAAAGACACTGTAGTCACCGTTGGAATTACACCGCCAATATTCATGTCATCTACTCAGAACCTCTGCGGCAGCCCATTTGTGGTGAATGCGCCGGCAGGTTCAGGATATACCTGGTACGATGCGAATAACAATCTTATTCCTTCTGCGCAGGGTGTTACTCCTTTAATTGTGCAGAACAACGGTAATACCTTTACAACAGTAGTATATACAAACCCTAACGGTTGCCGCGACTCGATGAAAATCAATGTGACGCAGCAGGTGAATCTCATTACGCAGGCTGCTTCCTATTGTGGTAACTGCGCTACACTTTCCGTTATGACCGGGGCAACGAATATCAACTGGCACGATACTAACTGGCCTTATCCTTCTTTAGGAACCGGCCAGACCCAAACAATTTGCAACCCTTCTCCATGGGCATGGCCAGGCTACTCTGTAGTTTACACGAACCCTACAACCGGTTGCCAGGATTCTATTATATATACATTAACTCAGATCACTGGATCAGTAAACGCGAGCAATATTGTTAACTCATGTCTCAGTCCAGCTGCAAATGGGTCGGCTACGGTTAACCTTACAACAGGTCAGCCCTCGCCTTATACTTATGTAACAACGGGTCCTAATGGATACAGCAACACGGTAACTAACACAACCAATACTTCAGTTCCGCTTTCAGGTCTGGATACTGGTACCTATAATATTACTGTAACCGCTGGTACCTGCTCTTACACTGGTTCATTCCATATTTATCCGATTACGGTTCCAGTAACAATTGCTACAAGCCCGCTTTGTGTTCCTGCCGGCGGTACATCAACCGTTACCTTCACCTATGGTGCAGGTGGATCGGGTGGTAACTGCGGAGCTGCAACTACAACCTGCGCAAGCACAACCTTACATCAGGTTGGAACGAATACAACCCAGAACAGTCAGTGGGGGTGGCCATGTCCGTATGGAAACTACTACTCGAACGAAAAATACCAGATACTATATACGGCCGCTGATCTGAATGCGGCAGGTATTACAGCTGGTAAGATAACTGATATCGCGTTTGACGTGGCCAGCATTCCTGCTGGTATGAACACAACCTTTATTAACTACAATATTAAGATTGCATGTACTCCAACAACTGACTTCGGTGCGTCAAGCTGGGGTACTCCGTTTGTCACAGCTCCGTTTGTTAACGTATGGGGTCCACAAAACTATGTAGTAACAACCGGTATCAATACCCACACATTCACTACTCCTTATGAGTGGGATGGAACAAGCAGCATTATCGTTGAGATTTGCTATGATTGGGTTGCCCAGGTTACTTATACATCAAGCGCCTTTCCAGCACAGTGGGATCCGAAGCTTGGAATTCACGTGACTTGAAGTCGCGGC
>JADMIO011485847.1_pt1 | contig 58295 bp, 45 predicted proteins | sample 8958161 | NCBI WGS metagenome assembly JADMIO01 (sample SAMN16585339, study PRJNA669376) | soil metagenome | isolation source: Crop rotation soil | place: USA: Cullars Rotation, Alabama | collected 2011
CGCGACAACTTGTCCACGTGGAATTCTAAGCTTAGGATCCCAATGTGCTGGAAAGATGCTCTCGGGTAATGCCGACTTCGGAAAAAATGTACCGCTTAAAAAATATTGCGGGAACATAAACAAGTTGGCATAAATCGGAATTACGTTCTGGTTCTTTGCCACACCACTCATAAAAAATCCAAAACCCATAAACACCAATAGCCCCAAAAAAGAGAGAAACAACATGTCGAAAAACGTAACCAATCCATGCGCCAGGTAAAAACCGTACATAAAATAGCCAAACGAGATCAACACCACTACTGTCAGCAACTGGAACAAAACTTTGGAAAAGCTTTCGCCTAAAATAATATAACCCCGTTGAATAGGTGTCGCATACATACGTTTAAGCACAAGTGTATCACGCAGCGAGTAAAATAAAAACGCAATACCGAATACCGCCGACCCAATCAGCGAAAAGCCAATCATACCCGGTAAAAAGAAATCAATCATTTTGTATTGTCGTCCCTGGATCTGCGATTGGGTTATGGTTGCAATGGTTTTGTTGTCCTTGTACAAAACGGTATCGAGTGAATGAATCACATCGTTTAGTACCGGGTAAAGTTGTTGCAGTTCCCGTTGCGCAGCCGACGATGTTCGCAAATGAAGGGTATACGGTACAGCCGCACCATCGTTTTTTTGAATCCCAATAACAGCTGTGATGCGTCCCTTTTTCAATTCATCTTCAATGTTCTTCTTTTTGGGGTCGGCAATTTTTAAAAAACGGGAATGTGCCAACTGCTGGTAAACAAGGCTGGAAGAGTCAACAGCTTTTTCAAACGCAACATCTACTGTTGGCGTGCCGCCACCACCGGACAACATGCCAAAAATCCAAATAAGTACCAGCGGGAAAAACAGCGAAAAGAAAACCGATTGCGGACTGCGAAAGGTTGCAATCAAACTGGCTTTTGTTACGGCCAGCATGGCTTTGAACTGGGAATAATTGTTCATGATAGTGAATGGTCAACGGTAAATGGTGAGTTGTGAATGGCAAGGAAGGAAGCTCTTTGCTCACCATTGACCATTCACTATTTCAAAGGGCAATCTTGCCTGAACGCCGGTCATCGCTTTTAGCTTTTTCAATTGCTCAAAAATTTTATAATTTTCTTCGCCGATTTCGGCTTTAATCATGGCCGCAGGCTCCTGCTTCTTTTTGTTCAAAAGCGTATTCAGCCAGCTTTCAAACTCGGGATATTCACGCAAACCATAATCATCCAGCTTTGCCATTCTTGCTGCACAGGCAATGGCATCCTGCAAATTGCCCAGGCGGTCCACCAAGCCAATGCGAACTGCATCTTCTCCGCTCCATACACGTCCCTGTGCTATGGATTCAACGTAAGCCGTATCACGGCCCCTTCCGGCTGCCACCCGCTGTTTAAATTGTGTGTAAATACGCTCAATGCTGGCTTGCACAATTTGTTTTTCTTTTTCATTCATCGGTTTATACACGCTGCCTGCATCGGCATAAGGTGCTGTGTTCACTCCATCGAACGTTACGCCCAACTTGTTTCTAAAAAACCCTTCCATGTTCGGTATTATACCAAATACACCTATCGAGCCGGTGATCGTATTTGCACTGGCAAAGATGCTGTCGGCTCCGCACGAAATGTAATAGCCACCCGAAGCCGCAACATCGCCCATGCTGACAATAACCGGTTTTTTATCTTCTTCGCGGGCTATTTTTAATTCACGCCAGATAATTTCGCTTGCCAGGGCACTGCCCCCGCCCGAATTAACACGCAGCACAATTGCTTTTACGTTTTCATCCAATCTTGCTTTACGAATTAAAGCTCTGAAATTTTCGCCGCCAATTTGTGTGTTGTTACCGGCACCATCCACAATATCGCCTTCGGCATAAATCACAGCGATCTTGTTTTTTCCGCTTTTGTTTATATCCGCCGCATCACTGTATGTGTTTAATGAAACCAGGTTCAATTTATCGGTCCGCCCGATGTTCAACCTCTTTTTGATTTCATCTCTCACCTGGTCATCGTACTTCACATCGTCAATCAGTTTGGCGTTGACAGCATCTTGCGGTGTTAAAACGGCAGCGTTGGCAGCCAAGCCGTACAAGGTAGCTGTATCAATGTTTCGCGATGCTGCTGTTTGCTGTAAAAAATAACGGTATATATCGCCTAACCATTCGGTTGTTTGCAAGCGGTTTTCCTGTGTCATTTTATCGGTGCGGAAAATTTCTGTAGCACTCTTGAACTTGCCGGCATAAAAGATTTGTGGTTGAATGTCGAGTTTTTCCAATGTGCCCTTTAAAAACGGAAAAGCTATATGAAAACCAAGCCACTCAAAGGTGCCGCTTGGATTGGCGTAAACCCTATCGGCTATGCTGCCTACAAAATAAGCACCCTGCGAAACCGTATTGCCGTGTGCAATAACAAATTTTTTGGATGATTTGAAATCCAACAAGGCCCTGCGTATTTCGTTGCTCGATGCAAAGCCGTTGGCATTGCCATTCATTTCAATAAAGATACCGGCAATGTTTTTATCGGTCTTTGCATGATTGATCAGCCGGATCACCTCGTATAAGGTTGGGGGCTCGCCTTCACCCAGTGAGGCCAAAGGGGTAGGGTTTGCATGTTCATCAAACTTTTTACTCAAATCAATCGTCAGCACCGATTTGGCATCCACATCGGCTTTTTCTTTCTTGGTCAGAAGAGCTACTGAGCCAATCAGGAAAAAGACCAGGAGCAGACTAAAAATTACCAATGCTAACAACGAGGCGAAAAACGATTTAAAAAAGATCCCCATAGCAGAAAAAATTTCAATCGTCAAAAATAGGAGATATTTGTTGCCATAGCAATGACGGCAATGAACAAAGCGTATTTACTGGTTGGCGGTAATTTGGGAGACAGAGAAAATTACCTGGCGGCGGCCCGAAAAGAAATTGAAAAGGTTTGTGGTGTTATCAGCCGGCAATCTTCCCTTTATCAAACGGCTGCCTGGGGTTTGGAAGAACAAGCGCCGTTTTTAAACCAGGCCCTGGCAGTAGAAACAAGGTTGCATGCAGAAGAACTATTGCAAAGCATATTACAGATTGAAGAACGCTTAGGTCGTAAAAGAGAAATAAAATACGGTCCGCGAATTATTGATATTGATATTCTGCTTTTCAATGATGAAGTGATACACAAGGAAGGACTGACGGTGCCCCATCCTGAACTGCAAAACCGTCGCTTTGCCCTGGCGCCGCTCAACGAAATAGCACCAACACTGCAACATCCTGCCCTCAAAAAATCAATTGCAGAATTGTTGCGTATTTGCCCCGATAAACTGGATGTGCAAAAATTTTCGTGAGCGGTTGTAGCAACATCTCTTATTTTGCCAACTCTTAAATGAAGTATTCATTCATCACCATTGAAGGAAATATTGGTGCAGGCAAAACCACCCTGGCGCATTTGCTTTCGAAGCATTACAATGCACGGCTGATCTTGGAGCAATTTGCCGACAACCCTTTCCTGCCCAGGTTTTACGAGAACCCGAAGCAGTATGCTTTTCCGCTGGAGTTGTTTTTTATGGCCGAACGCTACAAGCAACTAAAAGAATTGTTGCAGCAAAAAGACCTGTTTCAAAGCGTCACCATTTCCGACTATCTATTTACCAAATGCCTCCTGTTTGCCAAGGTCAATCTTTCGGAAGATGAATTCCGTTTGTACCAACGCTTGTTCGAAATCATTCACCAGCAACTGATACAACCCGATATTTTAATTTATTTGCATGCACCTGTCAGTCGCCTGCAACAAAACATTAAAAAGCGGGCACGCCCATATGAGCAAAAGATTCCGGACGAATATCTTTTCAGCATCCAGGAAACCTACACCCATTACATCAAACAACACGACACGAAAACGATTTTTGTGGATGTTTCCAACGCCGATTTTTTAGGCAATGAAAAGCATCTGCAGACAATTATTGAAGCACTGGAAAAAGATTACGGTGCGGGCAAGCAATATTTAAGTTTGCCATGAACTCACCCCGGCTCCATTCCATCTTCGATGAAGAGGGGTGGCGCGAGGTGATTGCAAAATCTTAAAATCTCACACTTTGCTTCATTTCTTTCAAAAAAGTTTGGCTTGTTTTCCCGACACCTTTATTTTTGCACTCTTTTCGGATTGAGCTATGGTGTAACGGTAGCACTACAGATTTTGGTTCTGTCTGTCAAGGTTCGAATCCTTGTAGCTCAACACTTTCCTACAAATCGGCAGTCAACATCTTTTATGCATATCCTATCCTGGCAGAGCTGTCGAACTATTCTCAGCATAATGGCTTCGTATTTTTTTATTACTATCACATTGATTCTCCTGACCAAAACCACCGTTGTTAGTACGGGGAATTACCGGCCCATGAGCAAGAAAAAAAGGAAGCAACAAACACACGGTATGCTGCAGCGTACTCATGAAACAATGGTTAACTAATTCAAGACAATGGAAAACTTTTGCTTGGTAGGTGGCAGGCATTCATGGTCGTTGCAGGTCATAAACTCAATCGTACCATTCATTGACGTTTTTATCCCCGGTTTTACAGTCACAGTCTGAACAAAGTCAACTTTATCCGAGAACTGTTTTACTTCTACTCCGAACAGTTGTTCGAAGTGTTTTTCCAATTTGCCCACTTCTTTTGCTTCGCCCGTTAAACTAACCAGCGGATTTTTAGAAAAAGTTATTGACGTGGGCACAGGCCCGCCATCGGGAGTGTTTTGAGAATAGATATGCCATTCATCATCAATCGCAGCAGTCAGGTGCAGTTCGTAAGTTGTTGCGTTTATCTTTTTGGAAGTAAAGCTCCATTGCACCGGCGTTTTTACCTGCGCAAAGGATTGGGTTGTAAAAATTACACTGATCAAAAGCAAGACAAGTATGCGCATAGAATATTTTATTATTGACGTGTATGGAGATAAAATGTATCGCCCGGGTGAAAGAATGTTTTGTTAAGAATGCTATTTGCTGCCTGAAAGGTCATAAATAGAAGGGAAGTAAAAACTTCCCTTGTCAATTGACTGCTTTATGAAAAGAGCAAATTTAGAAACAATATTTATTGAAACATCTTATTCAAACAAGATTGGGTTGCGATAATTAAAGTGTTTTATCGCTATGATTGATAATCTGGTCAAGCGTTTTTTGCAACTCTTCCCCTCTTATGTTCTTTGCGACAATCTTTCCATCGGGGGCCACCAAAAAGTTTTGCGGAATGGCATTGATGCCGTATTGAACGGCCACAGCATTTTTCCAGTAATTAAGATCGGAGACATGGTTCCATTCGAGGTGATCGTCAGCGATTGCCTTTAGCCATTTTTCTTTTGCATTGGGCTGGTCCAATGAAACACCCAGCACGGTGAAGTTTTTATCCTTGTAGGCATGATAGGCCTTCACCACATTCGGGTTTTCGGCCCGGCAAGGTCCGCACCAGCTTGCCCAAAAATCAATCAGCACATATTTGCCACGAAAAGAAGCCAATGAAACAGGCTTGCCTTCCGGATCGTTTTGTGTAAAATCAGGAGCAAAAGCACCAACGGCTGTTAATTTCATTTTCTCCAGTTTGGCAGCATAATCATTCCCGGCCTTGCTGTTCTTTACATCATCAGACAATGATTGGAACAAGGGCTCTACATCGGCATAATCAGGAGCATAACCACCATAGCTGTTCAGGGCATCGAGACTTATGATGGTGCCGGGGTTTTGTTGTATGTATTTCTTCTGAACAACCTTCATTTCAGCGGTAATCGCATCCGCCTTCCGGTCAATTTCATCCCTTATTTCTTTGTCTTTTCTTTGCTCCGGGGTCAAAGCCATGTATTCGGCATTGAGGTTTTTCATTTTATCCATTGCTGGTTTCAAGGCGAGGTTCAGGTTTTGAAAATCTTTGTTTAATCGTCCGCCTTTCACAACAGCATTTTTAATTGAATCAGCACTGTTGATTTTAATGCTGCCTTTTGCCAGGTAAATCTGCAAAGCATCGGCAGCACGGCCGGTGCCGGTGTGGTTCAGCGACAGGTAGGCTTTCACCGGTGCTGCAATCTCTCCTTTGAATCTAAACCGGCCATCAGTAAGAACAGCCGAATCCATCACGCTGTTTCCGTCGTTTGCATAACGCAAATAAACCGTTGCCGGAGCATTTAAATGCGCAACCTGTCCTTTTATGGTGAACTTTCCCTGTTGTGCAAATGCACCAACAGAAGATGCAAGCAATGCAGATAAAATAATTTGTTTCATGGTTTTCTGTTATTGTGATAAAAGTGATGCACTATTTGTTGAGCAGGTTGAATAATTTTTGGTCTAGTTCTGTTCCTTCAATGCCCCGCGCTAATATAATTCCTTTCGGGTCTATCAAAAAATTATCCGGGATCGGTTGCACGCCATAAAGCTTCGACACGCTGCTTCCAAGTCCGGCAAGGTCAGAGATCTGCGTCCACAGCAGTTGGTCTTTGCGAATGGCTTCTTTCCATTTGGCCGCTGCGTTGCTGTCGTCAACAGAATACTGCAAAATGGTGAAACCTTTGCCGGCATATTTCTGATACATTTCAATCAAATGCGGATTTTGCTTTCTGCACGGCACACACCAACTGGCCCAGAATTCAAGCAGCACATATTTGCCCTGGAAGTCGGAAAGCTTCACGGTTTTCCCGCTTGTATCGTAAGAGGCAAAATCCGGTGCTTTGTTCCCAATGGCAACAGACCTTTTTGCCCTGATCTTTCCCGGTATCATTAACACCATGTCGCTCTTCCGGACGCCTTCATCAAGGCTGTTGTACATCGTTTCCAGTTCATCAACCGGAACCTTGTCCTGTTTCACATACAAAAAAATGCTGCTTGCATAAGAATGTGGATGCGATTTGATAAATGCAATCTCGTACGCATTCATTGAATCGGCTTTCGCCGCCATTGCAGACAGGAGCCTTTTGTATTCATCGCTGCCCTCCTGTTCATTTTTCAACTGTGATCTGATGGCAACAATGCGGTCGAAAACTTTTCCGGTAACGCTTCTCACATTTGTCATATCGTTGTTGGATGGCGTACCTGTTACCGAAAGGCGCTCTAAAGAATCCATCGTTCCGTTGATCGTTATCCTGCCTTCTTCCAGGAAGAAGGAGAAGCTTTTGCGTGACTTTAATCCGCTCAATTGCATCCAAACAAATTTCGGTGCCTGCACACTTCCTGTTAAGTGAAACCGGTCGCTGGCCGCTTTTGCAATGATGGTATCCGATTTTATGCGGCTGCCGTCTTCTGCATAGTGACTAATGAACAGAACAACGCTGTCGGCACCCAAACCTTTAATGTTTCCGTCAACGGTATATTCGTGCTTTCCCATTTGTGCCAAAGACAGCAGGGGCAACAAGAGAACCATCAAGGCTTTCAGGCGTTGAAGCTGTTTCATGAGAATTAAACAATGATCTGCCATTTTTGTTTACGCACTTTTCTTCGCATTGATACTTAGTGATGACGAAATCATCATTTCCAGTGTTTCTTCGTTGCTTCCGTCGGTCCTGAAATTGGAGAAAATGATCTTGCCGTTTCCGTCAATCAGGAAATTAACCGGTGCAGCATTGCGGTTATCAAGTGGACCTTTTTGCCATTTATCGTTGTCTTTTAAAGGAATGAAACTATAGCCGCTGGAACGCATAAACGGCAGCACATAATCGTCCTGTTCGGCCACGATGTTGATACCGAGATAAACAAAATCATCACGGCCTTTGAATTTTTTTACAACGTTCTCAAAATGCGGAAATTCACCACGGCACGGACCACAACCTGGGAACCAATAGGTAATTAAAACAACCTTTCCTTTATAATCGGAAAGAGAAGTATTTGCCTTTGTGTAATAATTTTCAAGCGTAAAATTGGGAGCTTGCTTTGCGGCTGTATCCCTCACATACCATATCTCGCCATTGACGGCCATTTGATTTTTTCCCAGTTTGCTGCCGTACTGCATTAACTCCTGCTGAAGGCTTGCCGAAGGTTCTTTTACATAAGACAGCAAAATGTTTTTGTAGGCATCCTGTGTGTTGCCGGCAGCGTCGAGTGCTTTGGCTTTTAGGAGCAAAATATATTCTCTTGATGAACCGTAACGGGGAACGGTAACTTTCTCCAAAATTGCCGATGCATCGGCTGCATTGCCTTTTGCCAAAAGTGAATTTGCCTGCATGATGTTTTTTGCTGTAACAATATTCGCATCCCACATCTTTTTTTCACGGGAATCTTTTTCTTTTGATGCAGCAAGCGATTCGGCAAGTGCCAGTGCTTTTTCGGGTTCCGTTTTTAAAAGCAGGTTGTAGTATTCCAACATACCCGAAGACGTCCAATTGAATTTATCGGCCGGGAAATCTCTTTTCTGCTGCTCATAGTATTTTACCTTATCCTTTGTGTTTTCCGTGCGATTGGCTAACCAATACAAGGCTTGTGCGCCTCGTTCCGTATTGGGATAGTCTTTTGCAACCTTTAAACTTAGCTTTTTGTATTTTTTATAATCAGTGTTTGAAAAGCTGTTTGCATAGTAAAACGCATAATCAGCATTTTTGGGAGCCGCTTCTTTTGCCTTTACCAAATATTCCTGCGACAGTTTAAAATCGCCCCATCTTTCTGCATCAATCCACAGATCAAAATAGGCTTTGTCAAACTTGGGATCAATTTCAACGGCCTTCAGCAAATAAGGTTTTGCTTTGGGACTTTCCTTTCCTGCATACGCATGTCCAAGCGCATAAGGGACCACTGCTGACGTTGGAAACTTTTGCATCCAGTCTTCGTACTGCTGTACAAAAGCCGGATCTTCCGGAACTCCCCACTTGGTGAAGCCGGAGGCTTTTATGTAGGCTTCGTGTGCTTCAACACTGTTTGGATTGGCCTCTATGGCAGCTTTGAGTTTGGCGAGGTCTTCTGCCGTAACGGGAGCTTCTTTTTTGTCAGTTTGGGCATAACCATTAGCATATGTCAATGCCAGTAACAGGGTTATGACTAATGTGGTGATGTATGTTTTTTTCATAAAACTGCTTTAATAAGTGTTTTGTTGAATTTCTCCGTTGCTGGAAATAATTTCTGTGCGTGGAATTGGAGCAGCCCATCTTCTTGAGTTCTTTGGCAAGGTATACGTTTGAACGGGCTGTGTTGTAAGAACCTGGGCGTTCGTGTAAGGATAAAAGCTTCTTGTAAGGGTTACATCATCGTTTGGATATTCGTTGTTGTTGTATCTGCGAATATCAAACCAGCGTTGTGCAAATGGCATCTCCCTTCTTCTTTCCTCAATTACTTTTTGAATGGCTTCATCCTTATTAGCAGCGGTTAAGTTCACCCATGCTCCCGGGGTCATTCGCTTTGCTCTGAGTGCATTCAAAGCATTCATGGCGCCTGCTATATCGTTCGTACGTGCTAATGCCTCTGCTTTGGTTAAATACATTTCTGCAACGGTTGGCCCGGATGGAATTCTGTCTTTGAAGAAGAATATGTAACCTGGGTAACTGTAAGATGGTTTGACCAAACCCCGATCGTAAGAGTAGTTTTGCACATAATGATATTTGTATCTGAGATCATGTGCCTGGTCATAAAGATTCATTAACTCCTGACTTGGAATGTACCACCAGCTTTCGTGCGATAACATACGGAAGTATAAAAATTCTTTCCATCCCAGCATGTCGGTATAATCTACCTGGTTGTTATGCGTATAGGGATATTGGATAGTGACTGTTTGTTGTTGCGCAGTACCTGAGTTGATAATGACTGTACCCGGGTTACCGTACTTCATTTCGGTATTGTAATCTACCAGCCTGTTATATTCCGCCAATGCAGCATCTGCATATTCATTCGCTTTTTTGTAGTCGCCTCTGTTGAGCCAGTAGCGAGCTGCGAATCCGTTTACGCCGGCTTTGCTTGCCCGCCAATGCCTTGCCACTCCGTTTTGAACCAAAGGCACCGGCGTCTTAAGCGCTTCAGCAAGGTCAGACTCGATGAGTTCATAAACTTTCGAAAGAGGCTGTCTTGCAAATTCCTCTTCAAAACTGGTAGAAACCTTAATCGGAAGGCCGGTTTCATTTTTTGTTGCATCCGTATAGGGAAGGCAATACGTATTTGCCAGAACCCAGTAGCTGTAGGCTCTGATAAAATGTGCATCTGCTTTTAATGCTGCCTTGTCAGCGTCGGAACCCGTCACCTTGTCAACATAGTCCAACACCATGTTTGCATAAAATATCTTTCTGTACTCACCGCTCCAAAATCCTTCTCTTGTATCATCGGGTAGGTAATTTATATCCCATAGCGAAAACTCGATTGTTGCCAACGTAAATGGTGAAGAGCCTGCGTTGTATAGTGTGCTGGTGAGGCCATAATCATCTGTGCTGTGAATGGCCGTCCGGTTTCCTTCTGCAGAGAAGATTTGACTATAGTTATTCAACAGTGCATTGAGTTGATCTGTGGTTGTAACGACCAGTGATGTGGTCTTGGAAGGAGGTTCTTCCAGAAAGTCATCAACCTTCGTACAAGCCGTGAAATTCAAAACCGCTAAAATGTAAATAAACGTTGAATATTTATGTTGATTTGTTTTCTTTTTCATTTTCGTTTTTTTTAAAATTCACATTTGATACCGAACGTAAATTTTGGCATTGGCTTCATTGTACCCATCGGGTATTCGGGATCTTCTTTTGCCTTATTCCACAAGATTGTGAAGAGATCATTTCCCTGCACATATGCCTGCAACCTTGCCAGATTCCACGAAGACAAAAAACGCTTCGGCAACGTATAGGTAAGGTTTACTTCCTGCATCCGTATGTGCGATGCATTTTCTACCAGGTAACTCAAGTACTGATGAAAGCGGTCCCAGAAATAGTAACGAGGCTCGTTGGACGTTAAAGGCACTGTGACAATTTGAGAACGGTCGCCATTTAATACTTCAGATACTTTATTGTTTGGAAGCACCCGTCCCGAGAAGTACGATGGATAGTTGAACCCTAACCGTTGAAAAACATGCCCGAATTTTCCAGTCATAATAAACGACAGATTAAAGTCTTTTACCTGGAAAGAATTGGAAAAACCAACGGTATAAGGTGGTACAGTTGTACCCATATTCAGTAAATAATCAAGTCCATTACCCGGCGTGAAGGCAAGAAAATCGTAGGTAGCGCCTTTCGCACCTTGCACGGCAGGCTCTCCATTTACAAAGCCGGCATACTGGAAACGCCATAGTGTGTTTGCATCTACGCCAACTACATAAGCACCCGTGCCGCCGCCAACCAAGGTTGAAGCAGCATAGGTAGCCACAAAAAGGTTGGTGATTCTATTTTTGTTATACGCAAAATTTAAATTGCCTCTCCAAAGTATATTCCTATTGATGTTCGAGTATGTCCCTAACTCCAATTCAATTCCATTGTTTGTCATTTCAGCATTATTCAACTTTTGAGTGGTCGTGCCATTTATCGCCGGAATGGAGAGTTGCGCAATCAGGTCTTTTCCATGTCTGTTGTACAAATCAATTTTTCCATACAGCCTGCCCCTGAAAATCGAATAGTCAATCCCGAAGTTCCATGTACTTGTTTTCTCCCACCGGAGTGTTGGGTTTCCGAAGCTGGAAATCGTAGCTGTGAAGTCGCCGGAGTAAACATTGGGTGTAGCATTTGTTGCAATCAATGGTCTGAAAGATGTTGATCTGTCCACGTTCCCATTGTAACCGTAGGTTACCCTGATGTTTAAACGATCCACAAGGCTTATGTCTCTCATGAAGTCTTCTTTGTATATCTGCCATGCTAATCCGGCCGACCAAAAAGGAGCATACCTGTATTTTGGATCGTCGGAGATGAGGTTTGATGCATCGGTGCGATAACTACCGGACAAGGTGTACTTGCGATTGTAGGTGTAGGCAGCGTTAGCATAAACCGAAAAATATCGTTCGGTGGCGTATGAAAATGTATTGGTGTAGGAAAAGGTTTGGTTTGTTCCCAGCCAATTTCTTATGGGAAAAAAAGTTCCTCCGGGGCCATTGGGAAATGTACCGACGGTTAATGATTGATCGTTATAACCATAGGCTGTTGGATTACCAAAAACCTGTGTAACGATGTTGTTTATTTCTTCACCTCCAATGAAATTGATTTCATGTTTATCAAGGAATACCCTATTAAAATTTAACTGGTTTCTCCAATTGTATGAATATATATTTGAACGGTTTTGCGTTAAAATGCTTCCTTTGGGAAGATTGAGCGTGAATGTATTTGGCGTAACGGCCTGGTTCCATGTAGTTGCTTCGTTTACTGTCTTTCGAACAAAGAATGTGTTCTCATTAAAAAGTCCCCTGTTAAACGTATTGAATAACTCATACTGTCCTTTGGAATCTATCGAAAGGCCTTTCAAAATCTTGAATGTTAATCCGGCCTGAAGCCTGGTATTTAATTGTTCGCTTTTCAAATCCCTGTTATGAATTTCCTGAATGGGATTGTATGTCCAATCGGGATAAGGAAATTTAGCTGTGGGAACAAATCTTTGAATAATGGGCGAGTAGTATTGGTTGATATTCGTGTATGACCCGTCCGGATTTACCAACATTTCGTAAGGTGACATGCTCTGGATAATGGAAAGAGCACCGGTACTGGTAATTGGCCCATTGATACCTAAATTGGAAACCGAAGATGACCCATTAATACCTGTATTAACGCCACTGTTTTTTTGCTTCGTATATAGAAACATTCCGGAAAAACTAAAATCCAACCACTTAAAGGCATTGATGTTATTTCTATAATTGATCATGTATCGCCGGTTGTATGTCTCCTGAAAATTCGACTGGTTCTTTTCATACATCAATGACAATGCGTTAGACATTCTATCGGAAGAGCCGGATAAATTGATATTAAATTGTGTATTGACGGGATTGGCCAGCAAATTGTCCCGGATTTGCTGCCGGTTATCCTGCGTTTTCAATGCAGTTAACCTGGCGTCTCTTTCCGCAGTGGTGATATAACCCAAATAAGCTTCGTTCATTGCTATGCCTGCCAGGGAATATGCATTGCCTACATCACTTTGGTTAAGTGCACTTGGATTGGAAGTGATCCGCCAGTTGTTGTAGGCGAGCATTTCATATTCTACTGTTTCTGCAGAAGAAGCAAGCGGCCGAACATAATCAAGGTCGAACTTTTTGCCGATCCTGGTGAAAGCATTTACTTCAATTTTTAGAGGCATCCCTTTTCTTGCGTTCTTCGTTACGATAACGATTACACCATTGGCAGAACGAGCTCCCCAAATAGAAGCAGCCGCCGCATCTTTCAAAATTGTTATACTTTCTACATCATTCGGGTTAATGGAATTAAAATCTCCCTGGATGGGGAAACCATCAACAACGATAAGAGGCTGAGAACTGAGTGGGTAAGGTTGTGTGTTTGCATACAAACTTGTTTGCCCGCGCAACTGCAGAACCGGGTTACCATTTTCGTCCAGCCTGGACAAAAGGCCAGAAGTTGTACCTATCAAACGTTGCGCAATATTTGTACTTGGTTTTTCTAATTGTTCTCTGGTGATAACGTTATAAGCCCCTGTAGATCTTTCCCTCGAAATTGTTTGAAAGCCCGTACTCCCTGTAACTGTAATATCTCCCATTGCACTGACCTTTGTTTTCAGCGTTACAACAATTTCTTTCCTGCTGTTGACAGCTACTTCCGTTGTTTCTACGTTCACACCGGAGAAGACAAGCCTTGCATTTTCATTAACCCCCTTCAGCGTAAACTCACCATTGGCGTCTGTGGATGTAGCTGCACGGGTTCCTTTAACAGTGACAGTAACACCTTCCACTGGTTCGTCTCTGTCATTTAGCACCCGGCCATGCACTGTGATGGGTGGTGGCAAGTCTTCGTCGGGATTGGTTGCATAATTTTCAAAGACCGGTTTCTCTTTAATCACGATCGCACCATCGGCGATAGCGAAATCGTAATCATCCTGCGGCAGGCAGAGGTTAATGACTTTTGCCACCGGCATGTCTTTTACGTTCAGCGTTACCCTTGCGGCTTTGGCAAGCACCGCTTCGTCAACAAAAACATTTAAGCCGGTTTGTTTTTGAATTTCTTTGAGAACTTTTTTGACAGGTGCGTCTTTTACGTTCAGGGTTACTGTTTGACCCTCGGAGCGGGCCGCTACCTGCAGACAAGCCGCAAGAAAAATGACAGTTGTTAACTTCATAATTCGCAGCACATTGGGGTGATTTGGATTCTTCCGACAGAAGAACCGGAAAAAGACAGTCAATTGCATGTTTGCATGGTTTTGATGATGAAAATTGTATTCCTGTTCAAAGCAGTGCAAACAGCAGCAAAAACTAAGTTAGTTCTTATTGACAGCTTGCACAATTAGTTTTCGTCCTTCAATCCTGTATTGAATGTCCGTGCTTCCACTCTTCAACACTTTGATGGCCGAAGCAAGTGAGGTATTGCGACTAATAATCCCAAAGAATTGCTGTCTCCCGTTCAATGCTCCATTCGCCTGTATTTCGACATCGTACCATCTTGCAAATTCCCGCAGTATTTTGTTTATATCAGAATGCTCAAAATTGAAAAGGCCATCCTTCCAGGCCACAACATCATCCACGTCCACATCATTTACCATATTGATGGCTTCCGATGAACGATTTGAGGCTGCCTGCTGGCCGGGGTTCAGCAATAAAGAATTTCCGCTCTTTGTAACTTTTACTTTGCCCTGCAGCAAGGTGGTTCGCACCAATTCTTCATCTTCATACGCATTGATGTTGAAATGCGTTCCCAATACTTTTACTTCTACATCGTTCACCTTTACCAAAAATGATTTTTGCGCATCATGCGTTACTTCAAAATAACCTTCGCCGGTTAGTTCAACCGTTCTTTCCAGGCCAATAAAGGCGGTTGGAAAACGAAGCGACGATGCCGCATTCAACCATACCTTGCTGCCATCGGCCAGCACCAGTTGATATTGGCCACCGTTTGGCGTGGTGATGGTGTTGTAAAGAACTTCTGTTGTGTTTGTATCTTTTTTATAGGCCAACTGGCCATCGAGCTTTATCACTTTCACACCGCCTTGTTCTGTAAGCGAACCGTTGGCTGCACTGTCCAAAACAATCTTTGTTCCGTCGGCCAGGGTAAGAATGGCTTTGTCGCCACCCGGTGCTACATCATTCTGAACTGCGTTCTTTGCCGGTGTATGCGCCACGCTGTTGCTCGAACTTTTCTTCAGCAGCAACAATGCACTGGTTGAAAGAACAACAACAATTGCTGCTGCCGTAGCAACCCGGTAAACCATCCGGTAACGACCCGGTTTTGCCACCGGCTTTTCTGTTTGTTGGTTTAGTATGCCTGCTCTTTTCAAGCGGTCAACAAAGACCGCTTTATCGTTTTGAAATTCTTCAGACGTATTGAACCCGTTCAGGATAAAATACAGTTCTTTCGCCTTGGCAACTTCTGCTCTTTTATCACTGTTTTCTTCGATCCATGTTGTCCAGAATTTTACCGCTTCTTCGTTGTTTTGCAAGCAATACTGCTGAAAACTTTTATCCATGATAAAGTCTTCAGCTTTGAATTGGTGATAGTTCATGCTTTGGGAAGGATTATTTAATTATAGAAGAATAAGAATTTGTTTTTTACTATGAAATTGGGCCGGAATTTTAAAAATTAATTTTAAGCGTGGAAGTTGCCGATAAAATTGCAGCTATGAAAGTGAGGTTCACCAGGAAAGAAAGGTTCTTGTCGCCGTTCAATTCTTTTTTGAGGGTTGAGATGGCGTCGTAAATGATGTTGTAGGCTGTTCGTTTGGTAATGCCGCACCGTTCGGCGATTTCGTCGTAATCCAGGTCTTCAAAAAATTTCATCCGCACCAATTGGAGTTGCCTTTCGGTGAGTTTTGTCAAGGCGTTTTCAAGCTTTGTTTTTAACTGCTGGTCCCACTGAAGCCGCAAAAGGAAATCTTCATACGATTGCTGATGGTCTTCCGAATTATGCTGCAGTTCGGAATGTTTTGTTGCTCTTTTTGCATCGGCTTTCACCCTGTCTAAAATCATTCGCCTGAATGAGGTCATCAAATAAGAGCGGACGTTCTCCACGGCAGGGAGTGTTGTTCTTCTTTCCCATAAGCGAATGAGCATCTCGATAAAACAGTCGTTCACCTGTTCTCTGTCTTCCAGAAACATTCTGCCATAGTTCATCAGGCCCAGGTAGTGTTGCTGGTAGATTTCGAGAAGAGCCTGCTCATCGCCACGGATAAAATTCTCCCATGTTCGTTTATGCGTTTCTCTGTCCAGCATCATAATTAATGTTGAAATTAAAAATAACTTTCATTAATTGGTGCAAAACAAAAAGGGAAGTGGAAACTTCCCTCGCTAATTGACTGCTACATGAGAAACGTGTAATTTTTCAGAGGAGTTTATTATCTTTTCTGGCAGTTGCTTAGAATTTCCCCGTCAATTGTTGAATACCTCTTTCAGCTTTTTGTCCAGTTCTTCGGGCTCTTCGCCGTACCGGCCAACGATCATTCCCTTTGGGTCAATCAATATTTTTGTTGGCAGGGTGTGAATGCCAAAATTCTCGCTGATGTCGGTGCTGCGGTCGTATTCGCCGTTGGCATATTTCAATCCTCTCCGTACATGTTTCCAGATACCAATACCGTCTTTGTCAACGGCTTTCTTCCAGGCATCTTCGGCCCTGTCGTCATCAGCAATGCCAATAAACTCGATGCCTTTGCTCTTGTACTTTGTATAGAGTTCTTTTAAATGCGGATTGCCTTTGCGACAAGGCACGCACCACGAAGCCCAAAAATCAAGCAACACATATTTGCCTTTGTAATCGGCAAGCGATAAGGTGTTGCCGTTGATGTCAACCGTTGTAAAACCCTTCGCCATACTGCCCGGCGAGCCACCACGCAGCTTTGCGATCTCTGCGTACAGTTCCTTTCCCGCACTACTTTGTTGCAGCTTTTCGCCAAACCTGTCATAAAACAGTTGCAACGAATCCAGCGAAAGTTCGCTTACATGAAAACGCAACATATACGCTGTTACATAAGAGTCGGGATGCTGTGCAAAAAAGGCATAATCTTTTTTGTCTGACCGTTGATTAAATGGTTCAAATTTTTCGTGAATGGCTGCTGATTTCTCCCTCAGGCTATCCAATGTTTTATCGTCTGCTTTATTCTTCACGGCTTCCCGGTAAACTTCACCAGCTTTGGCATATTCCTGCGACAAAGGCTCCATCTCTTTGCGGATGGCCGCTTTTGATTTTTCTAGTTCCTCGTATTCTGCTTGTGTTTTTGACCCGGTGAACTTTGCGTTTTTGAAATCATTCAATTTTAATTCAACCCTGATAACGGAAGGCTCTAAGAAAAAGTTAGTACTGTTCAATTCAGTCCGCTTTTCTTCTTTTAGCGATAAGTAAGCCATCGTTGGCTCTGGCACGTTTCCATTAAATGAGAAAGCACCATCGGAAATAAGACTGCTGTCCTTCACTCTTTTGTTTTCATTGTTGGTGTAATAGAGATAAAGCAGACCATCTTTTTGTCCGGTGATTTTACCTTTCAGTTCAAACACATTAGCCGCATTTTGTGCAAACGACGGCGTAAAAAATATCATCAACACTGTATAGCTGAAAAGTTTTTGCATCAGAACGATTTTGCTGTGGATTTACCAAAAATTGATTGAAGCTTTTGATCGAGCAGGCCGTGGTCTTCCCCGTCTTCGCCATATCTTGCTATAATCATACCCGTGTTATCAATTAAAATTTGTGTTGGCAGCGTGGAAATGTTATAGCCTTCGTTGATGTCTGCCGAACGATCGGGAACACCATTGACCATTTTGAAGCCACGCAATACATGCAGCCACGGCAGCCCATCCTGGGCCACTGCTTTTTTCCATGCTTCCGGATTGCGGTCGTCGTCGGACACACCGATAACTTCAAATCCCTTGTCTTTGTACATGGCATACAATTCCTTCAGGTGCGGATTGCCTTTGCGGCAGGGCACACACCAACTAGCCCAGAAATCGAGCAGTACGTACTTGCCTTTTAAATCGGCCAAACTAATCTTATTTCCATTGATGTCGGTTGCGGTGAAAACAGCGGCTGTTGTTCCCGGTACTCCAATCTTGCGCTTTTCCAAATCAGCCGCTACCGCTTTTCCAAATATGCTTTGCTTCAGTTTTTCAGGAAAGCGGTTGTACAGCATCTTCAACGTATCGGTTGCCAGTTCCCTGCCCCTGAAACGCAATGTATAAGCCGTGACGTAAGAGGTGGGATGGCTGTTAATGAAAGCCATTTCGAGTTCTCTTATTTCAGCATTGTACGGTTGCAATACCCAATCTTTTAATTCCTGGTATTGCCAATTGCTTCTCTTGTTCACGGCACTTAATGTATCCATCACCACTTTCCATCGTTCACGGATTTTGGTTAATGGCTTTTGCAAAAGTTCGTATTCGGTCTGCGTTTTTGAACCGGTTATTTTGGCCTGCCTGAAGGCATTTGCCGTTACCGTTATTTGCATGGTAGCCGGTTCGATAAAAAAATTCGTTGTATTCGGGTCATCCATGCTTCGGGTGGTTGTTTTGCCACTCAATGATGCCATTGTGGGTTCGGCAACAAAGCCTTTGAACATAAATGAACCGTCGTTAACAACAGCCGTATCACGCACATACTTGCCATCTTTGCCTGTATAAGAAAGCGTGACAACACCATCCAACTGCTGCAACAGCTTTCCTTTCAACACAAATTGGTCGGGTACTTTTTGCTGCGCATTGGTTATAAATAAGCAGATAGAAAAACAGAATGAAAGAAGATGACGCATAGGAGTTTTGATTGAATTCGTTTTAAAGAATAAAGTTGTTATTGATCGTTTTGCTTCATGTTTGGATTTTCAGCCAATACATCCTGCGATAAACGCATCACAACTTTTGGATCGGTAGGATTGACTGTTAGCGGCTGCGACCCAAATGATGAATAATTTCGGACCATTGGTAAGCCATTTCGGAAATAATCATAAGCAATGTGGCCTTCAAATGCCAGTTCAAGTCTTCTCTCTTTTAAGATGGCATCAAACAAGGCTTGTCCCGCAAGGCCCGTAAGTTGTGGCAATCCTGCCCTTGTATGAATCACGTTCAGATCGGCCAATGCTCCAGAATTATCCCCGGCTTTCACCTTTGCTTCTGCACGATTGAGATAGGCTTCGGCTAAACGCAGATGATGAAATGGCGCATTGCTGTAATAAACACCTGTGTTGACATATTTGTAATAAAACTTCCAGGTGCTTAGGGTGTCGGATGTATTGCCCGGATATTTATCTACTTTATAAAATGCATTGCGCAAATCGGCCGGAGCTAACAGCGATAACAAATCGGGCGACGGCTTCACTTGCCCGGTGCTGTATTGCAAACTACCGGTGTATGGACCGGCCGGCTGGTTGAGCAAAATATTTAAACGCATAACCGCTGCATCATGATTCAATGCCCAAATGGTTTCTGTATTCCCCTGGTTACTGTTGTTGTAGTAATTGGTGTAAGCCGTTCCGGTTAATAAAGTATAGCCGCCATTTAGAATAACAGAATCGGCGTATTGTTTTGCCAGTTGTGCATAAGTAACATTGGGCTGCGAAAAGGTCCCCGACATGTAGAGATAAACTCTCGACAACAGTGCGAAGGCAGCATACTTGCTGGCAAAACTGTTGACGCCTTTCGTTGTAAATGCAGGTATGGCATCCGTCAGGTCTTTAATAATCTGATCGTAGGTTGCTTTCACCGTAGCTCTCGCCGGCGGATTGGCAGTAGATGTGATGGGAGCAAGAATCAGCGGTATGCCAAGGTTTGTTTCCGGTGATTGATAATAGGGCTTTCCATAAACTCTTACCAAATTGAAATTATCAAAGGCACGCAGAAAAAGATTCTCTGCCCTTGCTTCCAAAATCACTGGATCGGTTTCGCCATCTTTCACATGTTTTAGCACCATGTTGATGCCAAGGAGTGCCTGGTAAGATGCCAGCCAGAAAGCATTGGAATAACCAAAATCTTTTGATTCGGAGTTGGTGTAATTGAACGCATCAATGTTTTGTGCATTGGCATTTGCATTGGTAGATGTAATGTCAATGAACTTGACATTGTTGCCCCTGAATTCAGAGATGTTATACCAGGCATCTTCGTAACCGGGGTTGCCGCCAAACAACGTATAGTTGCCGATGGTAGCTTTTGTAAATCCATTCGGAACTAAGAATTGCTGGTCTTCAAAGTTCACATTGTGCGGTGTGAGCTGATCCAGCTTTTTATCGCAGGCAGAAAAGAATGTTACCAACATTATCAATAAGGCAGCGCCTGAATATTTGTTGAATGAAAGTTTCATCTTGCAATAATTTATAGTGGTTAAAAACCTGCATTAATACCAAATAATAAGCGCCTTGGCATGGCACTGGCGAGACCTGTTCCGGAATAAGAAGTTGATGTGCTGCCGATGGTAGCACCTTCCGGATCCGAAGCATACAGCTCATTTGATTTGATAACAAAAACATTGTCGGCACTTATATAAACATTTACGTTGCTGATATGCGCCTTCGTTAATAAAGCCGTTGGCAAATCATAAGACAGCCTGATGTTGCGTAACCGAATATAGCTGGCATCCACATACAAAAGCGAAGAGTTGATGTTCATCCCGCCACGGGTGAAAAAAGCCTGGTCGGTGAAGCTTGGATAATTTGCTTTGGTATCGCCGGGGCCCTGCCAGAAACGAATGTCCTTGTTTGGTTGTGCAATATTAAACCCGCTTTGCCAAGCCGAAGGATCCATAAAGTTTCTCAGGGCGTTGTTGAAAATCTTATTGCCGTAAGCGAAGTTGAACAGAACGTTCAACGCAAAACCTTTGTAGGCAAACGTGTTGCTGAACCCTCCAAAGAATTTCGGTGTTGCTGAACCAACTACCTGGTAGCCACGCAATCCATCAAGCTTTACCAAAGGGATGCTGTCAACAATTGTCACAGATTTATCGGCGCCGATCCGCTCAAAAAGCGGACGGCCGTTATCAGGATTTACGCCTACATATTTGATGGCCCGCAATACATTGATGTCATCACCAACATAACGGTAATAAGTTCCGGCAAATCCATCTCGCAGCGAATCGCCATAAATTTTGGTAAGCCTGTTTTTGTTGAAGCTGATATTGAAATCGGTTGTCCAGGTAAAGGTTCTTGATTTGATTGTTTGCGCTGACAGACTAAACTCAAAGCCTTTGTTTTTTAATTCTCCAATGTTTCTGATTTGTGAAGGGAAACCAATATAACTTGGTAATGCCACTGATTGCAACAGGTCTTTGCTTCGACGGTTGTAGTAATCAAAACTAAAGTTGATACGCTTCCACAACTCAAGGTCAAGGCCTATATTGGTTGTAAATGTTGTTTCCCAGGTAATTTGATCATTTCCGAGTCGCTGAATGGTAGAACCGGTAGTGGTAGTTGTATTATAGCGAACAGCGTCGGTGTAAACAGAAAAATTCAGGTAATCGGCACCGGCTTCTCTTCCCGAAGTACCGTAAGCCGCACGAAACTTTGCATTGGTAACGGGCCTTATTGAACCCATAAAATTTTCTTTGCTGAATAACCATCCGGCGCCAAACGAATAAAACGTGCCATAGCGATTGTCTCTGCCGAAGTTGGTGGACGCATCCCTGCGAAGTGATGCAGAAGCCAAATACTTTTCTTTGTAGCTATCGTTCACTTCTCCGAAAATGGAATACGAAGCTTTGTCAACCGGCGCTGCTGCTGATGGCGTGGCAGCTGTTCCGGATTGTTGGTTGAGATAAGTGCCATAGGTTAGAAAAGCACCAAGGTTTCTTTCACCGGGATAAGGTGTGTTATAGGCTGATGTTGCAATGGTTTCCGTGTGAATCTTTCCGTATTCCTGTCCAACCAATGCTGAAACGTTATGCAATGAAAAACGTTTGTTGAAGTTGAGCATATTGGAGGTGAGGAAATAATCCGTTCTTGCATCGTTTAGTGTCAGTTGTCCGTTGATAAAAATCCTGTTTGATGCAGGGCCATCGTATCGGCCACGATATGTCCTTGGGTCTTTGTAGCTGTTGACATTGTTGTTTGTGTATTGAATGGTGTTGGTTGTTTGTACCGACAACCAGGGAAAGATGGAGAACTTCAGCTTACCGGAGGCAAAGTAGTTTTGCCTTTTGGTAATGGCGGTATTGTAGCGGTGTGAATACAAGGGGTTATCGTAATATTGTGTGCCTCTTGCACCGGTTGCCCGGTATAAATAATTCGGAACAGAATCGGCCAATTGCCCGTTGGCATAATAAGGAGAAACAAAGGGCAGAAAAAGATAGTATTGGTTCTCCGAAGTCGTGGCTCTGTACTTATCTATAATTGCATTCGCATTCAATGCAAACGTGAACCGTCGGGAGATCACCTGGTCTAAATTGAACCGGAAAGACCGTCTGTCAAGATTATCATCCAACAATGTTCCATCCTGCTTGTTCCAGTCAACTGCTCCGTAAAATTTGGTTTTATCAGTTCCGCTCGACAAAGAAAGATTGACATCGCTCTGGTTGCCGCTGGTAAAAAAAGCTTTGTTGTCCCACTGAAAATCGGTTGCTAAGTCGGCATCTTTAAAAACCCTTGTCGTATTGAAGTAGTTATCAAATGTTCCATAGGTCGTTCGCAGAGTAGCAGTGGCATCGTAGAGCGAATGCATATAAGCGATTATATGCGTTGTGAGTTCGGGTGTATTCATGAACCGCACCAACCGGTGATTGTCCACTTTGCCATAATTCATCCCCAGGTTCACTTTTGTTTTTCCTGAAACACCTCTTTTTGTTACAATGACAATCACACCCTGTGCAGCCCGTGAACCATAGATGGCTGTGGAAGCTGCGTCTTTTAAAACCGTGAGGCTTTCAATATCATTCGGATCAATAACATCCTGCAAATTGGCAGCATTGGTGATGACGCCATCTATTACAATCAAAGGGCCGAAGTTGGAGTTGCTGTTATCGTTAAAACTTGCCTGTCCGCGCATCACGATCTGTCCTCTTGTAGCAACGCTGCCGCCCGGCTCAACGATATACAAGCCGGTTGCTTTGCCTTTCAGCATCGCCAGGGTGTTAGTTGTTGTTACGCCGGTTCGTAAATTATTGCCCGAGATACTTTGAACGGCACCTGTCAGCTCTGACGCTTTTTTGGTTGAGTAACCCGTTACCACTAAATCGGATAAAAAGGTTTCTGCGGTTTTCAGGGTTACCGTTCCAAGTTCTGTTCTGTTATTGATCTTCAGTTCATACGTTTCAACATCAACACCGCTGATCACCAGCGTAGCGTTTTCATTCACGCTTCTTATCCTGAATTCGCCATTGGCATTTGTTGCAGTAGCTATGTGTGTTCCCTTCACGGTAACAGTAGCACCTTCCACCGGTTCGCCTTTGTCATTCACCACCCGTCCATGCACATCAACAGGCGGTGGTGGCAGGGCTTCTTCTACTGTACTGACGGATGGCTTTTTCCCGATAATGATGCTGCCATCTTCGATAACGATGCTATAATCTTTTTCAGGCAAACAAAGACGAATGACATCGGCTACCGGCATGTTCTTCACGTTCAACGTGACTTTTGTTGTTTTGGCCAACACCGCTTCGTCAATAAAAATGTTTAAACCTGTTTGCTTTTGAATTTCCTTGAAAACTTTTTTTACGGGAACATCTTTTACCTGTAGGGCTATGGTCTGGCCTTCGCTGCGGGCTGCTACCTGCAGACAAACACTGAGTAGTATGATGGCAGTGAGTTTCACCATCCGCAGCTTTTGGGTTAGGGTCCCTGGGCCTGCCTTGCGCAAGAACCGGAAAGAAAGAGCAGTCATGTTTGCATTGTTTTGAGGATGAGAAATGAATTCAATTCATCAATTACAGTGCAAACACGCTCCATTAAATTTAGTTCTTCTCCACCGCCTGCACAAGTAATTTTAAGTTGTGTTTTATAACAGATATTGGAAGGGACCGGCTTTTAATGTTCCTGCATGAAAGCCAAAGAATGCAGTGTAAATCATTTGTCCAATGCAGTGTTCACTGCCGGAAATCCATTGTAGCTTACAGCAGTTTACGGGTCCTTATTGAATAGAGAGAAATAAAATTCTTTTTTACTATGAAATCGAAAAATAATTTTGAGGATGTTAATGGACAATACAAGTTGTATCGAAACAGAACAATGGTGAGTCGTTATAATAAAATCTGCCACTGTTTATTTTCCGGTGCCTCACAATTTCTTTTGTCTCCTGCTTACGTTCGATACCGTTCTGTCAGCTTTCCGGGGCTTTTTGCCGCACTATACTTACGCAGCAAAACAGCGTCTATAATGTTAGGAGTTGAGTGGAGAATGCGGATAGCTTTCTTCGCTTAAGTTTTTTATTATCAATAAGGCAACTTGATCCCAGTTTCCTGAGAGATGACTTCCAGGGAAGCAACAACTTCTTTGTTTACGGGAATACCTTCTTTTGTTCGAATTTGGTAGGCTTCTCTTTCCGGGTCTCCGGGAACCAATACGCTGTCCCTTCCCGGCTGAACCCTGGTCGCTTTCATTGTTCGCACCCATTCATCAATATTCATTTTGAATTCTTTCTTGTCCCGAAAGCCTTCAATGTCCCAAGCACCAAAAAAATGACCGATGCCTTTGCCTACTTGTTTGTTGGAGGGTGCAACGTGAATGGCAAAGGGAACAGCAAACGGTCCCCAGTTAGCGCCGCTTAATACGGCCGTAAGAATATCCACCATGCCGGCAAGGCAATAACCTTTGTGTCCGCTACCTTCTTTATCGCCCAACGGTAGCAATGCTCCGCCTTCAATCATTTCCGCAGGATCGTTGGTTGCATAACCGTCTTTATCAAGACACCATCCATCGGGGATTTTTTCACCCTTTCGATTCGCAATCTCCACCTTGCCATAAGAAACAGCACTTGATGCAAAGTCAATGATAACAGGCGGCTCTTTGAGTCCGGGAAAAGCGATGGCAACAGGGTTGGTGCCCAGCATTTTTTCTGCCCCGTTAAAGGGAACGACACCGGCTGTTGTGTTGGTCATGGAAAGGCCAATCAGGTCTTCCTGCAAAGCCATCACCGGGTAGTAACCGGCAGCGCCATAATGATTGGTGTTGCATACGGCAATCCACCCCGACCCATGTTCCCTGGCTTTTTGCATGGCCAGTTGCATACACTTTGGCCCAACCACCAATCCCAAACCATTGTCGCCGTCAATTGTCGCCACACTTCCCTTTTCACGAACGGTTTTTATAACCGGCGCTGGATTGATGCGTTTTGTCTTCAACAGGTCGTAATACGTTTTCAGCCGGGCAACGCCGTGAGAATCTATGCCGTGTTCATCGCTATAGGCCAATACATCGGCAGCAACAGCAGCGTCTTCGTGCGGTACGCCGAAGTGGTGGAACACACGGGTTGTGAATTGACGAAGCTGTTCGAAAGAAAATAGGATGTCATGGGGAGCTCCTTTCGCCATAATAACTCGGTTGAAAGTTCGATGTTCGAGGTTTGAGGTTCGAGGTTTGATGTTCGATGTTGAAAGATAACAGTTGAAAGCAAAGAGAACTTTCAGCCTTAAACATTAAACCCGAAACAATAATTTGCTTAATTCAATACCGTTAACGAATAAGGTGGTAAACCAATCTTTGCCGGGTCGTTCAAATGTTTGCGAACGGGCGGAAGATTAAGCACCGGATGCCCGTTGGCTCCATCGTTTTTCCACCGGTATTGCTGTTTTGAATACTGAACGAAATGCAAAGGATGAAATGCAGCCACTGTTTTTGAAATTGTATTCTTTATTTCAACGTCTATGTTCCATGTCTTTCGCGGGTCTTTGTTGATTAACATGACAGACCATTGATCATCTTTTCCATGAAGGACATAAGCCGTTATCAATGGCAGGTTGTTTTTGTTGACAACATTTGTGCTGGCAGAAAAAATCTCCAAAACAGAATCAGCCGGCTGCGCCCAATCGTGCGTTAGCATCTGCATTCCGTAATAGGCTGCGGTTTTGTATTTTATCTTTCCATCGTCGCCGAGGCCAAATAAAATATTGTTGCCAAAATCGCAGCCATTGGTTTGCTCAAGATAAGCCGGTTCATAACCGTAAAGAAAACTTTTGCCGCCGCCTAACGCTAAAAACTTTCCTACAATATCCGCATACATTAAGGCACCTTCGATTTCCACTTCGGCTTTGCCGCTGAAAGCAGAATAGCCATATTCACTAAGATAAAGGGGAGTGCCTTCCGGCAAAATAGAATGAAAGTTTTTTAAAGCGATGGAAAGCATTTGCGGAGCCACCGCCAATTGCGGTGCCGTTGGTGCGCAAACATCATCAAACGGATACCATTCAAACGTAAAGAAGTTAAACAGGTTAATAGCCTTGTGTTGCTTTAAATAATCCAGGAAAAGTTTTGTCCATTTCGCTTCAGAGAATGTTTCCTCTTCGGCTTTTTCAAAAGACAAGGTTGCAAAGCCGGGACCTCCCATCCGCATATCCGGTTTTAGTTCTTTCACCTTTGTTCCAAACTGAAAATAAAGTGCAGCATAATCAACAGGTGAAATTAACTGACCTTCGGGTTCTTCGCCCATTTCCAATTCTTCAAAAGGATAATGTTTTGCCTTTAAGTAGCTGACCATGGCAACGACATTTTCAGGCGTGTCGTATAAGAGGCCTGCCGGCATCATGGCAGGCTGGCCGGCTGTTACGCCACAGGTAAAAAAACGGTCTATTCCCGCTTGTTCCACGTTGAGGTCTATATCCTTTGCCCTGTGCCAGGGATCTGTAGAAGATACATAAACGATGCTTTGCTTTTTATGGCCTGGTGCATGACGAACCCAATCACGAAATTTTCCGGTTGCGTCCTGCAATCCCACTTCCATCTCTTTGATGGCAAAACCCAATTTATCTCTTACATCGCCGGATGTTTCATTGGTTGCAGCGGAGCTCTTTGTCATGGAGATTCTCACAAATCGAACTTTGATCGGCTTCTCGGCCAGCCTGCGAAATTTGTTTTCTCCTCTTGGATTTTCAAATACATTTCTATGAAAGGGATGCCAGAAATGTGGTTGAAAAGGTTCGAAATAATCAGAGCCGATATCCAACGCATAATCTACCTGGTACACAAGCGCAAAAGGATTGCCCCAATGTATGCGAATGGTATTTACGTCCCGCAATTTACCCAGGTCTATGACAACCCATTGCGGATGCCGTTCATTCGATTCCTTTGTAAAATATTCATCGAGATAAGGATTGCTTTTCCAAAAGCTTTCTTCATTGCCATCGGCGATGCGTGAATAGCCATCGTCGTTGGCCTGGTCAATGGTATTGCCTCTTCTTGGCAGGCGATAACCATAAGAAATGTTGATAGCAGTGGCACCTGTACTGTCCGATACCCAATAGCCTTCTTGCTTGCCGGCTTCGCTCCACATGCCTTTCGGATTCCAATGCCAGACTTCTCCGCCTAATTCTGTTCGTAAACGATAGCTCACCGGTTTTAATCCAACCGTTTGCATGGCCTGCAAGCTTTCAGGGCTAAGCATGCGGTCCATATCGCCTTTTTCATGACCATCAAAAGCACCGCCCAAATTTTTAGAAGGGATGAATTGATTGCAGGGATGGTTCGGCGCATAAAGAATTTGCACCTTTCCCGTGTTTCGTTGCTGTGCAGCCAACGGATAAATTAAAAAACAGGCAAACAGACAAATCATCATTCGTTTCATAAGCCATCTTTAAGAAAAGAAGCCACCTGTATTGTGAGGTGGCATCTTAAAAAGTTTTTGTTCTTTGCGCTTAATTTTCTCCTCCGCCGTTTTCTTTTTTACCACCGCCTTTTTTCCCTTTTTTTTCGCCTCCTTCATTTCCATCGGTGCCCTCTGCTTTTTGCTTTTTAAGACTGCCATAAAAAGCTTCCACTTTGGACAAATTTTCTTTGCCTACAACGGCTTCGATCTTGCTCCTCTTTTCTTCAGCAAGGGCTTTGGTTTTTGCCTTCTTGTCGTCGTCGCTAAGATTGGCGTCAGTTTTTATTGCTCTCGCTTTTGGTCTGTACTCGTCCTCGATGGCCATCACAGATGCTATTTGCTCATCGGTCAGTTTTACTTCTTCTTTTAAGCCTTGTTTGATTTGCGCTTTTCTCTCGGCTGCACGTTGCGCCGATACAAATGTGGCAGCCATCAATAAAAAACAGATAGATAAAATAATTTTTTTCATTTTTGTGTTTTTAAGTTGTCATTGGAATTATGGTGAACGATTTCAGTTGTTTGCGTTAAACTGGTCCAGATTTTTTTACAGGAAAACCAATTTCCTCCCATGAATTTTGTTCTGCACTTTGAAAAACAGCTTCCATTACTTTCATGTTGTTGATGGAATCTTCCAAACTGATGGGCACAGCGGTGTCGTTCAATATGGCTTTTGAAAACGCATCGCCCTGCAGCGTGTATTGATCTACCGGTTCAAAAACAATTTCTTCACTGCCTGTTTTCAAATGCAGCCAAATGCGTGACGGTTTGTCCGGTGGTGCATTCACCGGAATTTCAACCTCTATCCGGCCTTCCGTACCAAGTATGTTTACTCGTTGGTAAGGCATTAGTTGCGTAGAACAGGTAAAGGTGGAAGTGCCGCTTGAAAAATCAAGAATGCCCGATGCAAGCCTGTCCGTTTGCGAAGCAGGATTATATTCCATGATACCTGTTACACGAGACGGTTCTTTATCGAACAGGAAACGGGCAAACGAAACGCAATAGCAGCCAATGTCCATCATCCCACCGCCACCGGCATCTTTTTGGTTGCGGATGTTGTTCATATCAACATTGTAATAAGAAAAGAAAGATTGAACGGATTTCAATTCTCCAATCTTACCATCGGTTACCAGTTTCTTAGCGTGTTGCCATTGCGGATGAAAACGGTACATGAATGCTTCCATTACCTTGAGATAGGGTCTGCGTTTAGCGGCCATCAACAATTCCGTCGCTTGTGCAGCGGAAAGCCCAATTGGTTTTTCGCACAGCACATGCTTGTTTGCTTCAATTGCTTTGATTGCCCATTCCACATGCAAATGATTGGGGAGCGGAATGTAAATGGCGTCAATCTCCGCATCGTTTAGCAGCTCTTCGTAAGTACCATAAACCTTTGGAATATGTAAGTAATCAGCAACAGTTTGTGCCTGGTTGATGTTTCTCGAAGCAATGGCATCAATGCTGCACAACCGGCTTTGCTGCATGGCCGGTATTACTTTTTCTCTTCCAATCTTTGCCGTGCTCAATACGCCCCAATGAATTTTTCCCATTTCCTTTTCTTTTTCAATTTATCAACAACAAAAGCTGCTTTAATTTTTTTTCGAAACAGCTAAAAATTTTCAACGGCCGCTTTCGCAACGGTAGCTTTTTGTGCTGCTATTGACCGGCTAATGCCCAGCTCAAGACCCCTTAATTCGGCCAATCCTCTCAATCTGCCAATGCCGGAATAACCGGGATTTGTTTTCTTTTTCAGATCATCGAGCATCTGGTGGCCGTGATCGGGACGCATCGGAATGGGAACATTTCTATCGTGCATCACTTCCACCAAGGCTTTCACCACTTCGTACATGTCCACATCGCCTTCCAAATGATTGTCTTCATAGAAATCACCAAAGGCATTCCTTCTTGTGCTGCGCAAATGTGTAAAGTTGATGCGGTCGCCAAACTGTTTTACAATGGCAGGTAAATCATTGTCTTCTCTTACACCAAAAGAGCCGGTGCAAAAGCAAAGGCCGTTGCTTAAAGAAGGAACAGCATCCACCAAAGCCTGCACATCGGCTGCCGTGCTAACCACCCTGGGCAATCCCAAAATTGCATAGGGTGGATCATCGGGATGAATCACCATCTTTACCCCGGCTTCTTCGGCAACCGGTACCACCTCGCTTAAAAAATAGATAAGGTTAGAACGAAGTTTGTCCGCATCAACGCCTTTGTATGTATCCAGTGCCTGCTGAAATTGTTCCAGCGTAAAGCTTTCTTCCGAGCCCGGAAGACCGGCAATGATGTTGCGTTGTAATTGTAATTTTTCCTCTTCGCTCATGCCTTCCAACCTCTCTTTTGCACGCTGCAATTCTTCGCTTGAATAGTCGCTCTCTGCGCCTTTTCTTTTCAGCAGAAAAACGTCAAACGCAACAAAGGCTGCTTTTTCAAAACGAAGGGCTTTGCTGCCATCTTCTACCGTGTAGCTCAAGTCTGTCCTGGTCCAATCCAGCACCGGCATGAAGTTATACGTCACGATCATCACGCCACATTGCGCCAGGTTGCGAATGCTTTGTTTATAGTTTTCAATGTATGTTTTATAATCGCCTGTTTGTGTTTTAATGGCTTCGTGCACCGGCACACTTTCCACCACGCTCCAGCGCATGCCCACTTCTTCCACCTCCTTTTTTCTTTTTTCAATTTCTTCTACCGTCCATACCTGCCCGTTGGGTATATGATGCAAAGCGGTTACGACGCCGGTGCATCCGGCCTGGCGAATATCCCACAGCGAAACGGGGTCGTTGGGACCGTACCAGCGCATTGTTTGTTCAAATTGCATGTTTAATGAATTATGAGTGATAGGTTATGAATGATTACACACCACTGAAGGCACTGAAGCCGCCGTCAATAGGAATAACAGTTCCTGTTACAAACTTTGACCCATCGCCACACAGCCAAAGCAAGGTGCCAATTAAATCTTCCGGTGTACCAAATCGTTGCATCGGTGTGTGTTCAATTATCGTGTTGCCTCTTTGTGTCAGGCTGCCATCCGTATTGGTTAACAAGGTGCGGTTTTGTTCCGTTAAGAAAAAGCCTGGCGCCATACCGTTTACACGTATGCCAACTTTTGAAAAATGAACCGCCAACCATTGGGTAAAATTAGACACGGCTGCTTTCGCCCCACTGTAAGCCGGTATTTTGGTTAATGGACGAAAAGCATTCATGGATGAAATATTGATGACAGATGCGCCTTCCCTGCCAATCATGTCTTTTGCAAACACCTGCGTGGGCAACAACGTGCCGATGAAGTTAAGGTCGAAAACAAACTTGATGCCTTCGGGATCCAGGTCAAAAAAAGTTTTCAATCCGTCAGTAGCTGTTAAATCCTCTTGGAACAAAAAGTTTTTTGACGTAGTGCCTTTGGGATGATTGCCACCGGCGCCGTTAATTAAAATATCACAAGGGCCCAATGTATTGAAGACTTTTTCGTGCGCCTCCTTCAAACTATTAATGTCCAAAACATTGGCCGCAACCCCAATGGCCTTGCCGCCATTTTGATTAATTTCTTCTGCAACCCTTTCTGCGTTTTCTGTTTTCAGGTCAAGCACCGCAATCTTTGCTCCTCTCTCCGAAAGTGCCATTGCCATGGTGCTGCATAGCACACCACCGCCACCTGTTATTACCACTACCTTATTTAAAAATTCTGAAGCCATTGTTTAATTTTTTGTTTTTAGAATGCTATAAAAGAAACGTTTGTTTACACAACTGCGCTGTTTTAAAAAGAATGTTTCCAAATCGTTTTCGCCTGCAAGATTAAATTATTACGGTAATGCTTTCAACACAATTTCAAGATCTGTAGCACTGCGAAAGCCACTAAAGCCGACCGATAATTTTGTTCCGTCATTTAATGTTACCGGCTGTCCGCCCTCCCAACCAATGTAATCAGGCCGCTTAATGCCAAAACTTTCTTCGTCTATTTCTTTGTTGAAAGCAAGCTTCTCGAACTCTCCTGTTTTGATGCCTGTTATCCAAACCTGACTGGCTTTTATCCATGCAAGCCTGTAACGTTCTCTCATCATGATCTTATCGGTGCCAAACATTTTCCCGTAAACATTGCCATCGCTATCAATGATGCAGATGGCAATACCACCGCTTGCTTTTTTCCTGTCTTCTTCATTTTCCATGTAAACAGGAATCAGCTTTTCTACTCGTTCAATTATGCCTGCTATGATTGCAGCCTGTTCGTTCGATGCCACCTGATTTGTTTTTCTTGATTTAGCCATCAACCAAAAAATCTTCACGGTGCGGACTGAATACATCTATCAATATTCCCGGCTTCAAGCACACCGAGCCATGCAGCGCACCGGAAGGCACATAGAAGCCGTCTCCGGCATACAAGATCTTCTTTTCATCGCCAATGGTAATTTCAAATTCGCCACTTTGCACATAACTTACCTGGATATGCTCGTGTTGGTGAATAGCACCTACAGCGCCTTCCTCAAACTTTACTTTTACCAGCATAACCTTGTCGCCATAACCATAAACCTGTCTTTGAATGCCCGGTGCGACATTTATCCAGGGTATGTCTTCCAACAGTTGGAACAAAGGACTTTGCAGCGTTGTGTTCATAAGCGATTAATGACTGTTTGTTTTTTGTTTCGCCAATTCCAATGCCTGCGTGGTTGTGTAATATTTCGCAAGCATGTTCGGAACTTCCCACACTGGCATGTTGCCATTTTTAAGATAGCCGAGGAACTTTTCAGTAACCTTGGCAAAATGCGCTTCGTGCCCTTCTTTGTATTTTTCAGGAATGGCAACTTCCCAACCGTTTTTAAATTTTTTTAGCTCAATACCGGGATGCTTTGCCTGGATCTCCTTGAACTTTTCAATTAGTCCATTTTCATACGATGCAGCATTACCAACCGGCTCAATGTAAAGTGTGGGTTTATAATTTTGTTCAGCGCCTTGCCGGATGATAAGATTGGCCTTGGTTCCCCGAAGAATGGAATAATGCGTATCGCCGCTTCCTTCAGGAGCTTTGTAGTCCCAACGGGCAATTAGCTTGATGTAGGCTCCGTTCAATTGATATTGTATTTCGCCGTTGGCAAAAACCTGGAGTATGCTATCACGGACTATATTTTTTTTCAGGTAATCGGGAACAGCATCTTGATTGGTGATGGTATTGAACTGACGTAATGTTAAATCGGTACTCCACCGGCGGGCCGCATTGACCTTCACATCATTTTCGTAACGGATTATTTTATCGGGAAAACACTCCCACTGAACCAGGTCAACCAAATGGGTTGCGACATCGGTAATGCCCTCGCCTTGTTGTGTAACATCCATGAACCAGGTTGGCCTTGTGAGCACATTGCCGGAAACGTATTTGTAGAAGTAGTGAACGCTTTCCATTTCAACAGCAGGCTTTTCCGGACTGCCTTTTTGAAGCGTGCCAAATACATCGGGCAACATGCTAAGCTCCCGTTGCAAACTGTTGGTGATCTCGTAGCGTTCCGTCATAATATCGTACAACAGCACTTTCTTTTCTGCCGCTGCATGAAAAGCATTTTTCAGCAAATCAAAATTGGATTTGTCTATTGCCATTGGCTTATCGGCCAACACATTCAAACCGCCTTCAACGGAACGTTTGATATATTGTGTTTTGTTTTGATTGTTGCCTGCAATCACCACCACGTTTCCTTTTTTCTCAGCAAGCATTTTGTCGAGGAAATCGTTACCGAGGTAAACCACTTCGTTCCAGTGGGTGGGCTTTTGCGCATTCTCGTTGTAGGCTTTTATTTTATCCAAATGCTGCTGTACATCGGGGCCTTCGGGTGCATACACATAGACGTTTGAGTCCACTTCATCATACATTGATTTTTGCACTAAGGCCGCATGAAAATGACCGGGGTCCAAGGTGATTAATTTTACCGTTGGCTTGACTTGCCTTGCAGCCGACTGACACGATAAGATGGAAACAACCGCCATAAAAAAGTAGCTATGAAAAAGAAGTTTCATTACTGTAAATTGTATCTGTCAAACAGGTTATTGAGATTTAAAATTGAAACGATTGCAAAGATGAAGAAGGATTGTTTTTCTTTCCCTCTATTTCTCCGCGTTAATCTGCACAGGCGTCATTTTCGGAACCAGAAAGCGGAACATGATAAACCATGCAATGAGGTAACCAGTACCGCAAAACAGGAACATGATGTAGTAACCGGTTTGGATATGCCCCAAGGCTTTGTAATGGTCGAACAGAAGACCGGCAACTTTTGCAACGGCCATTCCTCCCAAACCACCAACAGCACCACCGATGCCAACTACCGAAGCCACCAAACTTTTTGGAAACATATCCGATACTGTTGTAAAAAGATTAGCCGACCAGGCCTGGTGCGCCGAAGCAGCAATACCGATAATGATAACTGCATACCACATGTTATAAGCACCCACTGCCTGCGAAACAATGACCAGCGCAGGAAAGAAGGCATAAATAAGCATGGACGTTTTTCTTGCTTTTACAATTGTCAATCCTTTTTTCTTTACAAACCACATGGGCAACCAGCCGCCGAAAACACTGGCCACACCGGCCAATGTATAAACAAATGCAATGGGCCAGCTTACCTGCATACCAACCAACTTGTATTCAGCAGCTAAAAATGCAGGCAACCAGAATAAGAAAAACCACCAGATGCCGTCGGTTAAAAACTTACCGGTTACAAAGGCCCAGGTTTGTTTGTATTTTAATAATTGTCCCCAGGATGCCTGCGGCTTTTTTTCTTCTCCGGTAGCAACATCGCCTTCGGTAACATCGCTGTTGATATAATTGTACTCTGCCTTTGAAAGCTTCTTGTGTTTTGATGGTACTTCATACATCAGAAACCAAAATATCAACCAGATAAAACCAATGGCGCCAATCCCGATAAATGCAATCTGCCAACTGTAATTAATGGCAAGCCACGGCACTACAATCGGCGCAAGGATGGCGCCGACATTTGTGCCCGAGTTAAAAATGCCACCGGCAAAAGCTCTTTCTTTTCTTGGAAACCATTCGGCAGTGGTTTTAAAAGCAGCCGGGAAATTACCTGCTTCGGTAACACCTAAAAAAGCACGGTAGCCCATGAAGCTTAATGTACCCGTAGCAAACGCATGAAGAATACAGGCAATGCTCCAAAGCGTTAATGTTAGCGCATAACCGATTTTGGTTCCAATCTTATCAATGATGCGGCCTGCTCCGATCATGCCCAATGCATAGGCGAACTGAAAGGCAATGACAATGTTGGAATAATCCGATTCGGCCCAGTTGAATTCTTTTTCCAATGTCGGCTTCAACAGACTGATGACCTGCCTGTCGAGGTAGTTGACCGTGGTGGCAAAAAAGACAAGCGAACAAATCGTCCAGCGATAATTGCCAACCTTCGTCGGTGTTTTTACTGCAGGTTTGTCAAGGGTGCCTATCATATAGCAATAAGATTTAAAAATGAATAGAACAAGGAATGAATTATAAAATTGTGACAGGCACTTCGCAACCTTTCTTTTGAGAAGAAACATAGCCTGCATAAATCGTAGCGATAACATCGGATGCCAGGCTGCTGTTGCTTTCAATTGGGCAGCCGTAAGCAGCCGATTGATAAAATGCATTCATCTCGTGTTGATAGCCATGAAACCAACCTTCATCCGGCGAGATAAAAGACCAACCTTGTTTGGTCTCTGTTTTCTCCACCACGTAGATGTCTTTAAAATTCTCTTCTGCCGGTGTGTAGGTTTTCATCGCATCGTTGTGGCTCATCTGGCATTTTGTGCGGTGATTGCTGGTATTCACTTCAATCCAGTTGTTCACGCCACCCAATACCAGTTCGCTGGCAAACAAACTGGCAATGGTGCCGTCTTCGAACTCAATGTGCATCAGCGAAAAGTCCTCGATGTCTTTGTAGGTTGTTTGCAAATGCCCTTCGTTTTTATAATTGGGCATTCGTGTGATGGCATGGGTACGGGCCGTGATGGTCCTTGGCCGGATAGGCTTACCGTCTTTTGCTCTTCCTTCCACATGCTTAAAATAAATGGCGACTGACAAAGGATGGCAACCTTTCCCGATCATGGAGCCGCCGCCGGAAAACTTCCATTGGCCATAAGCCAGGGAATGAGAGCCGGAATGTGATTGTTCACCGTGCATCCAGATGATTTGTGCTTTTGTTTTCTCCAGTATCTCCCGTTCTTTTTGAATGGCCGGTGCATAGATCCAGTTCTCTGCATACATGATCTTACCGCTGCTTTCTCTTTCCGCATCAAGCATTCGTTTCAGGCTTTCCAGTGTATGCGCCAAACCTTGTTCACGGCAAAAAGTATCACCGTTAAAATTTTCACTGCCATCACCGAAGTAGCCGGTCAATGGCTTTTCAACAATCACATGTTTGTTCTTCTTCAATGCTGCAACCACAATGGGTTCGTGGGTAATGGGCGGTGTGCACACATGAATTAAATCGCAGCTTTCTATCAATGCCTCGAGATCATGAAAGGCTTGCAGGTTTCTTTGTGTTGTGTATTCTTCCAGCTCTTTTGCAGCCACAGAATAAACACCTACAATCTCCACCTTGGTACTAAACACATGTTGCAGTGCATCGTAATGAAACCGTGCAGCAAAGCCTGAACCGACAATGCCGGCACGTATAACTTTTTTTTCCATGATAGTTTATTAAGTCGAAATGAAAGGTTATTAAAATGCTTTTTGTTCAGGGAAGGCTGCTTCACGGGCAGCTTTGATTTCCTTCAAAAATTCAGGAACTAATTTATAAGGATCATAAGGTCTTGATGCGATGCTAGGGTCTTTTGCCTTCTTGTTTTTATTGCCGCCTGCTGCCGACAACGTTTCTATCGGGAGGTATCCCCTGTAACCGCTTCTCTTGATGATTTGCATAATCCGTTTAACATCTATCCTTTCCGTACTGGCAGCGCCAAACACACTTTCTTTCATTTGGAAATTAACAGCATAAGGCATTGCCTTTTCAATATCAACATAAGGGTCTTTGGTAATGAAGTAACCTGTGTCAACGATGATACCGAACCAATCTGAATTGACAAGCTTCACCAACTTGATGGTTTCATCAGCCGTCTTTAAAAAGTCGCCATGGTTTTGCACACCGATCAATACACCTTTTTCTTTTGCATAAGCAACACATTCTTTGATGCTCGCCGCCATATAGTTGGCAATGCTGTCCCACTTGTTTTCATAACCTTCGGGAATCACACCCGAAAAAATTCTTACCACCGGGGCACCTAACTTCACAGCCACATCAACCCATTCTTTTACATGCTTTACATCGGCGGCACGTTTGGCAGGGTCAGGATTGGCAAAGTCGTTGCGAACACCGGTGCCGCTAATGTCAAGACCACGTTGAAAAGCATGGCGCTTCACATCATTGATAAATTCATCGCTGGGAACAGCCGGATAACCAGGAAAGAAATAGCCGGTTAAATCAACTGCATCAAAATTTTGTTCTGCTGCAAAATCCATCAGGTCAAAAAGCGACATACCGGCGCCACGACCTTTGATCTTGTCGTTTAACGCCTTGCTGAAGGAGTAAGCGTTCAGGCTCATTTTGATATAAGCACCACCAACACGTTGAATCGGTTGCGCCAAATCTCCCTTGGCAGCATTCAACTGCGAAGTAGCATTTGTATTCTTTTCTTTTTTTGTGCTGCTTGATTGCGCATTGACCGGTGTGATGAAACTGCTTATCGAAACAGCTATCACAAGAGCCGATGTTTTGAATGTTGTATGAATGAATGTTGAAAACATAGTTTTTGTTTTTTAGTGTGATGAAGCGGTGGACGGTGCATTGGTTTTGTATTCTTCCTGGATAGCTGCTCTCAGTTCCTGCAACAGGGCAGCCACTTGCTTAAACGGTTCATATGGTCTAAAGGGAATAGCCGGCATTGGCTCTCCTTTCTTTACTTTATCGCCAAGTGTTTCGATGGGCAAATAACCCCTGTAGCCGCTGTTGTGAACAATTTTGATCAATCGTTTCATGTCAATGTGCACACGGCTAAGCACACCAAACGGGCTTTCTTTTACCTGGAAATTCACAGCATAAGGCATCACTTTTTCAATGTCCACATAAGGGTCTTTGCTAATGAAGTAGCCGGTATCTACAATCAAACCGCACCAATCGGAATCAACCATTTTTAAAAGCTTGATGCAATCCTCAGCCGTCTTTAAAAAATCGCCGTGGTTTTGAACGCCAATGAGTACACCTCTTTGCCTTCCGTATTCGGCACATTCACGTATAGCATCCGCCATGTAGCGACCAATGCTATCCCACTTGCTCTCCAAACCTTTTGGAATATTCCCGGCAAACACACGAACGACAGGAGCACCTAACTTCACAGCCACATCAATCCATTCTTTTACATGCTTTACATCGGCGGCACGTTTCTCTGCATCGTTAATGGCAAAGTCATTCCGTACACCTGTGCCGCTAATGTCCAGTCCTAATTGAAAGGCTCTTTTTTTAACGGCGTTGATGAATTCATCCGATGGTACTTGCGGATAACCAGGAAAGAAATAGCCGGTTAAATCAACCGCATCGAAGTTTTGCTTTGCAGCATAATCCAGCATATCGAACATGGACATGCCGCTGTCTCTCTTCTGCGTTTTGTTGTAGTAGTTCAGCATCTTGCTAAACGAAAATGCATTGAGGCTTGTCTTTACATACGAACTGCCTGCTCTTTGAAATTGCTTTTGTGCAAAAGCCGGAAGGGTAACAATGGCCATCAAACAAACGATGGCAATTAAAAAGTTTTTACGACGCAACATATCTGATGATTTAAAACGTGTTTGATTTTGTTTTGAACAACTGTTTATGAATTATATTCTGCTTTGATAGCAGCTTTTACTTCTTTAATGAATTGCGGAACGACTTTGTAAGGGTCGTAAGGAATATCAGGTACCGGACGTGGCTCGCCTTTTATTTCCAAGGTTTCAATGGGCAGGTAGCCACGAAAGCCGCTGTTGTGAACAATCTTCATCAGTCGTTTGAGGTCAGTTTTTACAGTACCTCTTGGACCGAACGGGCTTTCCTTAATTTGAAAATTCACAGCATAAGGAATTACTTTTTCAATGTCCACATAAGGATCGTCGGTCAGGAATTTTCCAGTGTCTACAATCAATCCGAACCAGTCGGAGTTTACCAGCTTTACCATCTCAATGCATTGGTCGGCTGTTTGTAAAAAATCGCCGTGATTTTGCACACCCACCAACACGCCTTTTTGCTTGCCGTACTCCGCACACTCTTTTAAACTTGCTGCCATGTATTGCGCAATCTCCGCTCTGCGGCTTTCGTAGCCTTGCGGAATTTCTCCTGCAAAAACCCTAATAACGGGTGCACCCAATTTTGCGGCGACATCAATCCAGGCTTTCACCAATTTCACATCGGCTGCACGTTTTGCTGCATCGGGATTGGCAAAATCATTTTTTACGCCGGTGCCGCTAATGTCCAATCCCAATTGAAAACAACGACGTTTAACCGTGTTGATATAATCATCGCTCGGAACAGCCGGATAACCGGGAAAGAAATAACCGGTAAGGTCAATGGCATCGAAATTGTTTTGCGCTGCAAAATCCAGGAGTTGAAACAGGGTTATTCCTTTGCCTGCGTTCTTCAAGCCTTCGTTCAATAAGCTATTAAACGAGTAAGCGTTCAAACTTGTTCTTACATACGAGCCGCCATGCCTTGTAATGGCTTTTTGTGCAAAAGCCTTTGTGCTGTTAAGACACATCAAACCAACTGCAATAAGAACAAACTGTTTTTTGAAAATGTTTTTTATCATTTGATACTTTTTATTCGGTAAATATTGGCCCCCTTCCAGCTTCCCCCAAAGGGAGAAGAGCCCTTGCTTAAGTAAGAGACTTTTTTATTGCTATTTGCATCTTGCTTAAGCTGGCCTTGTGTGTTGGCTGTTCCCCCTCCTTGGGAGGGGTTAGGGGGAGGCCTCCTTAATCTTTAAATTCTTCCTTTGCGGCTATTCTCACTCCTTTTAAAAATGCCGGTACGGCAACATAAGGATCGTAGGCTTTTTGCTCTTTGCTTTCGGGTTGACCTTTTGGTGTTTTTGGCGAAAGTGTTTCAATAGAGACATAGCCTCTGTAGCCGCTTTTGTGAATGATCTTCATCACTCTTTTTAAATCAATCTTCACAGGGCTGTTGTTGCCGAAGGGGCTTTCTTTTGCCAAGAAGTTGATGGCATACGGCATCACTTTCTCCATATCAACATAAGGGTCATTCGTCAGGAAATAACCCGTATCTACGATCACACCAAGCCACTCTGAATTAACCAGCTTGACAAGCCTGATGGTTTCATCGGCAGTCTTTAAAAAGTCACCGTGGTTTTGCACACCAATCAATACACCTTTTGACTTCGCATAGTCAACACACTCTTTGATGCTTGCTGCCATGTAGTTGGCAATGCTGTCCCAATTCTTTTCATAACCTTCGAAAGCGGTGCCCGAAAAAATGCGCAGCATCGGTGCACCTAATTTGGCTGCCACGTCTATCCATTCTTTTACATGCTTTACATCGGCAGCTCTTTTTACCGGATCAGGATTGGCAAAATCATTTCGCACACCGGTGCAACAAATCTCAACACCCAATTCGTATGCTTTTTTCTTTAAGCCGTAGATGTATTCATCCGTTGGAATTTGCGGATAGCCGGGGAAGTAATAGCCGGTCAAATCAACGGCATCGAAATTATTTTGCGCACTGTAATCAATCAAATCGCTTAGCGACATTCCTTCACCACGGCCCTTTGCCTTGTCGTTTAGCAGCTTGCTAAAGGCATAAGCCTGCAAACTGATCTTAACGTATGCACCGCCTTTTCTTTCAATTGGCTTTTGTGCAGATGCAGTTAAGCCGGGGACAAATAGCACTCCTCCAAAAACAAGGAACGCTATTTTTCTGATTGCCTGCTTTGAAATGATCTTATTCATCCTGCTAATGATTACTGTATTCTATCAACACAATTATTTTTTCACCGGGGGAACGCCAATGGCTCCGATACCTGCGTGTGTCAGTGTTTCCCACAGCATGTGATGGTCGGCACCCGTAGGCCTGTTGGTTGGCAGAACGGCCGCCATCTTTGGCAAACTATAGCCCATGCGATCATGAAAATGATTATATGCAATCTCCAAGGTTGGATTTAATCCAAACGTAAGGTTCTCAGGTGCCGGTGTATTGTTTGGGGCCAGGTATTGCGCCTGAAACTCGAGGGCAGCCATCATCCGCTTGCCTTGCTCGCCAAACAAATCAAGGCCTTGTTGGCGGGCTGTTTCAGCACCGTTTGCCATGGAAGAAAAAGCCATCCAGGGGTGATGCGAATCACGGGCTGTTTCCTGCAACAGACCATCAACAAATTCCGGCGTCTTTCCTTTGTTGCCCCAGATAGCCATGCCGCAACCGGGAGGTTCGATGGGCGTAGGTCCGTCGGATTTTAAATAGATATAGGCCGGTGTACGTCCACGCCACATTTTTACACCCAAATCGTAAACAGCCCTGTCGTCATTGAACACACCAATGTTGATCAGCGCTTCGCTCATGGCCAACTCTTTGTTCCCGTTTTCACAATCGCCATGAATGATGGTCGGCAGGTATTGTGTTCGCAGCATGTTCTGAAACTTTGCTATGTCTGCTTCCGGCCACCCGTTGTAGGTATAACGAATGATCTCCGCTGCACGGGGCCACACGGCACCACACCACGCTGCCTGCACCGGCCCGTTGGCATAGTTGTGACCACCTTTCAACGTAGTTGACCATGCATTCATAATTTGAATAGCATTTTCCGCATAGGCTTTATCACCGGTGATGGCCCACATCAAGGCTTGTGAATAAGCAGCCGCACAATCGGCTTGCTCGGCTTTGCAACCCAGGTCGGGATTGGAACGGGGACCACAGGAAACAATCTCCGATGGATTGGCTTTGTAACTTAGGGAAGCCAAAGGACTGCTCTTCAGCTTTTCGAAAGCTGATTTTTGTGGCTCGATGCCGGCGGCAACTCTTCTCTTTATTTCATTTAATTGCGCACTGTTTACCAGCACGGCAGGATGAACAAAACCGGCTGGTTTTGCAGGTTTGCCACTCGGGTCAGCAACGAGGTTAATTTGAACGTTTGCATAGGCCGGATTCATTTCTTCTTCATAAGAAGCTTCTACTTTTTTGCCGCTTGTTTTTGTAGAATCAGAAACATCTCCCGTACCTGCAGCTTTCTTTTTACCACCACCTTTTTTGCCGCCGCCTTTGCCCCCTTTCTTTTTGGTAGAATCGGTGGAAGCTGTTTCGTCATCATCGGCGGTTGTCTTTTTGCTATCTGAAACGGCTGTTTGATAGCCTTCTGTTCCTTTTACTGTTTTATCTATCACCCAAATGTTTCTGAATTGGTAGGGGTTGCCATGCTCCTGCAAATAGATCGGGCCAACACCGGCTTCACCCAGCCGTCCAACGGAACCTTTCAGGGCTTTTATCTCAACATCTTTATAAATGGTGACACCGTTATGAACTAAGGTGATGCGGGGATTTGCAATCTTCTTCGTGCCGGTAGCATCAAAACGTGGAGCCGTCCAATCAATATCGAAGGTTTGCCATTGCATGGGAGGAAATGCCGGATTCACATCGGGATACAAATCTTTCGGATCGGAAACATTGCCAAAACCAATGGGAGAACCGGGAACACCATACGCATCTTTGATGTTCATTTCGTAACGTGACATCATATAAACACCACCATTCGTCACATCACCTTCCAAACGGAATTCTAAATGCAGGTGGCAATCGCCAAACTTTTGCTTGCTGATCAACGACTCGTACAAGCCCGCAGCATGTGGCACAACCTGTAATGCACCACTGGGCAAAATTTTAAAATTACCTACCGTATCTGTTCCAACGAGCCAATCTTTTTCCAACACTTTTTTCCAGGCATTCAGGTTCGTTCCATCGTATAAAACAATAGCGCCTTTTGGCGGAGCCGCATTGAGTGTGGGCGACATTCTGCGGAAAGGCCGCATTTGAAATTTCTCGCTTCCTTTTTCAACGATCAGTTTCCCATCTTCAATTTTTCCATTCCAGCCATCGCCGGATAAATTCATTGAGATGTTACCGGTTTTTTCACCGTTCAATACAGCAACAGGCGCATCTCTTGCAACAATGTTTTTTGCAAGGTTGATTTTGTAAGCACCTTTCACTGAATAAACCTGTGCGAACATGGCCCCGTCGCCGGTTTGATAATCGCCAATGAACAAATCGTATTTATCGGGTTGTTCTGCGTTCAGGCCAAGGTCTTTGATCTTTATGTTTTTGAAGTAGATCTTCATGGGCTTTTCGGTGGTGGTTTCGTGAACCTGCAACGCAATGAAGCCATTGGGCGTTACAAAATCAACAATGGTAGCCGCCGGAACACCGTTGATCCATGTTTTCATCACATCACGGACAGCTTCCAGTTTGATGTGGTTCCACTGACCGGGCTTGAATGCTTTTCGTGCGGCTTCATTTTGTGTAAGCGGCGCAATCCACTCACGGCGCTTTTCGTCGTAGATGCCACCGGTCCAGTTGCGTGGCTCTTTGCCCGATGGAATGGCTTCACCGTTTGCACGATGGTTAGCAGGCGACTTGGCATACATTTCCTTTGACACCGGATCAATTTCTACCTGGTAACCGTTTACAATTCCGTTGCGGTAATCTTTGGAGGTGCGGCTGCGGAATTGAATGCCTGAATTCAAGCCTTCATCGGCTTTGAAATCGAGTTCCAGAATAAAATTGCCGTACTCTTTTTTTGTGCCGATAAACGTTTTGGTGTTGTTCGGAAACGTTGCGCCAACCAACATCCCGTTTTCAACGGTGATCTTTGCATTGCCTTGCTTCACTTCCCAACCTTCTACGTTTTTGCCGTTAAAAAGGTTCTGCCAAACTTCTGCCGGTTTCGCTTTCGCTTTTGTTTGTGCAGAGGCAACCGTGAACATTGCGCAGGAAAGCAGCAGCAGCATAACCTTGCCGGTGCGATGAAATTTTTTCATGTTGTTACGTGGTTTTTCAAATGCGTTTATAAAATATTTTCGGGTTTGCTTAAGACTAACTACCCCACCCCCGGCCCCTCCCACATGGAGAGGGGCGTGAGAGTCTGATAGTTTATGTCCGTTTATTCTCATTATCCTATTGGATAAGTTGTCTTTGTTTGTTGTTTTACCATCCTGAGTTTTGCGGCATTTTCGTTGTTAAGTTGGCATCAATCACCGATTGCGGAATGGGAAACAGTGTATCACGCAGGGAAAGATTTTTACTGATGGTGTTCATGGTGCTTACTCTTGGATAGAAGTAATCGGCACCGCCCATGCGCAACAACGTATAACGTCTTTGTTCTTCCACAATCAGTTCTCTTGAACGTTCATCCAAAATGAAATTGAGGAATGATTTTAAGTCGGCGCCAAAATCAGCTACCGTTACCGGCTTTGCATTGGCCCTGTTGCGAAGCAAATTGATGTCGGCAGCAGCACCGGTCAAATCGTTCATACGGCCACGGGCTTCGGCTCTTAGCAAAATGGTTTCTGCAAGACGCAAATAAATTTGGTCGGTATGCGATTCAGTCGTATTGGGAAAGCCAGGATCGTTGAAAGCAAATTTTAAACTATAAGGCCAATCGTTGTTGTTTGGTTGCCCATCTGTCAGCAAGTTGAAATTAATAGCCCCACTGCTTGCTCTTTTACCAGCATTGTTGATGTTGCCCTGCGATATACCGGTTGCCAGGAAAACCGTATCGCCAATCTTCCAGGGCTGGTTTGTTCCGGTGTTGGTTAAGCCAGAGAAGTTATCGGAAGAACTAACAATAAAATATTTGCGAAGTGCATATTCAGAACCACGTTGGTCAATTTTATTGGTAGCGGCATCGCTTGAAGTATTGTACAACAACAACGCTTTTTTGGTAATTGTTTGACGGCTCCATCCTCTTCCGCCACGGTCATCCGTCGCTGTTAAAAAGCCGGAACGTCCCTGGTATTTTGCATTCGGATAACGCATCGTCGTTTCGTGACGCATCAGGTTATCGCCTCCACCCACGGCATTGCGTTCCCACTGCATTACCCACAGCGCTTCTTTGTTGCCGCTGGAGACATTCACGTTGGCAGGATCGAACATATCCATGAAGGCAACACCGGGCTTGCTGGTGCCGCTGCCGTAACGTGCACTGATCAAAGAATATGGGCCTTTGGTGATACATTCATTGGCCCAATAGAAAGCAGAATCATTCTGCCCAACAGCCAAATACATTTCTGCCAAATAGGTTTGCGCCACACCACGGCTCATGCGTCCGATTTTAGCAGGCGTCCACGGAAGATTTTGCGCTGCATAATTTAGATCGTTGATGATGGCACGACGAATCACGGATATTTTTTCACGGGTGGCATCGGTGATGATGTTCTCACCGGTCCTTTCTTCCGTAATCAGGGGAACATCGCCCCAGAGATAACTGAGGTGGCGATAGGCCATGGCCCGAACGGTACGTGCTTCTGAAAGAATTCTTGCCTTGGTATCGGGAGTGCCCCAATTAATGTTTGCCTTTTCTGCACGGGTGATAAGCGTGTTGGCAGCACTGACAATTTTATAGAAGTATAAAAACAATTTATCGAGATTGGGATCGGCCGGTGTGCTTTTGCTCCAGTCGGCAATGATGGTGGACAATCCGCCTGTATTGCTTCCGGAGCCAATGTTATCGGTGCCGACAAGATAGATGGTGGACGCAAGGTCAATAGTCCCGAAACCGTTTGTATAGTTCAAACCATTGCGTTCTTCCCGAACAAGGGAGTAAAGGCCATTGATACCGGCTTCAAATCCGTCAACGGATTGATAAAGTGTTTCAGCCGTTGTAAAATTGGGCGGGTTTTCATTCAAGCGGTTTTTGGAACAGCCGATGAAAGCAAAGAGTGAAGCAAGAACGAGAGATATATTTTTAATCTTTTTCATGATGGTAGTCTTTTAAAAAGTTATCAAAACACGATGTTTAATCCGGCGATGTACTCACGTTGAAGCGGCACAGCTCTTTGGTTGTCCAGTTCCGGGTCCAACGCTTTCCATTTTGTAATCGTGAAGAGATTTTTACCTGTGAAGAAGAATCGCAGCAAGCCGACTTTTGATTTGGGAAGAAGCTTTCCTGTGAGGTCGTACGAAACAGTGATGTCTTTTACCCGGAAAAAATTGGCATTCTCGTATACGCTTGGCGTGCTTCCTCTGCCCAAATATTTATTTGCCTGGCTTGACCTTGACCAGAACTCATTGGTTGGATTGTTCACCGTCCAGAAGTTTTGTTCAATCAAATACGATTTGTCTTTGTAAGGATTGGCTTTTGTGATGCCGCTCTTGCCATACATGAATACGGACAGGCCAATGTTTTTGTACTTGAAGTTGTTGGTCATTCCCCAGGTAAGGTTGGGTTCTGTTACACCAATCAATTGCCTGTCGCCAGGATCATAAACACCGTTGCCGTTGAAATCATCGTAACGGGCATAACCTGGTTTTGCACCGTAACCTGCGGCGGCCACACTGTCTTTCAATTGCCAAACACCGATGAATTTGTAATCGTAGTTGACATTGATGTTTTGTCCCAAAAACCATTTGTTGGCAATGTCATCTCTTCCATCGCCATACAGATCAAGAATCTTTGTTTTGATCAAAGTGAAGTTCAAATTCGTTGACCAGGAAAAGGTTTTGCTATTGATGTTGTTAGAATTCACTAAGAACTCGAAGCCTTCGTTCCTTGTTTTGCCAATGTTTTGAAACACACTGTTCACGCCATTTACAGCCGATACAGCACGCTTCAATAACAGGTCGGATGTATTGTTGCGATAAACGTTGATCTCACCGGTGATGCGGTTGCGAAGCAGGCCATAATCCAAGCCAAGGTTCAATGACTTTGTTGTTTCCCAACCCAATCCGGCACTGCCTAACGTGGTGGGTATATAGCCCGGCGCCGGACTTGAACCATCTATGTAATTGCCCTGGCCTAATTGCGACAATGTTTGATAAGGGCTGATGGCCTGGTTGCCGCTTTCGCCATAAGAAAGACGAAGTTTTAAAGTACTGACGGTCCTGTTTAGCTTATCGAAAAAGCGTTCGTTTGCTATGTTCCATCCAAGTGCAATAGAAGGGAACACGCCGTATTTTTTATTAGCACCAAAACCAGAAAAACCGTCACGACGAACCGTAGCCGTGATCAGGTATCTTTTATCATAAGAATAGTTGGCCCTGAACATTTGGGAGATCAAGTCGGTTTTAAAGTAATGGAAGGAAGGCGTGATTTTGTTGGCCTGTGGAATTCCATACCAGCCCAGGAAATCGTTGGGGAACCCTTCGCCATCTAAAATATTGGTTTTGCTTTCCCGCTCTTCGGTGCTGTAAAGGCCTGTGAGGAAAACAGTGTGCTTGTTAAAATCACGTTGATAGGTCAAAATGTTTTCAATGGTGTAAGAATAGCCGGTGGTCGTGCTGGTTTCACCTTCGCCTTTTAGCGAACCGCTCTTGCCGGTATTCAATCCTCTGTACCAGTTAGCCTCTGACGACTGGTATTGCACACCTGTGTTCAAACGGAAGGACAGACCTTTTACAGGTAAATCAATGTTGATGTAATTGTTGGTGGAAACACCCTGCTTTTTCTTCAGGTCCTGGTACAACAATGTTTCGATGGGATTTATTTTTCGTGGATCATCGGCTATCGGTGTAATGTTCACTGTGCCATCAGCATTGAAAGGAACGGCCAATGGCGATTTGTTGAACAAGTCAATAAAAGACGGTGTGGCGCCGCTGTTGTTGGCATACGACAACATGGAGTTGCTGCCCAGCGTAAGCCATTTAAGAAGGTTGGAAGTAACATTGATGCGTGATGTGCCTCGTTTGTATTGGTCGTTGATCACAATGCCTTTCGTGCCCAGATAAGATAAGCTGACCACATACGATGTCTTTTCGTTGCCACCGGTTAAGGACAGGTTGTGTTGCTGGCTGTTGCCTCTTTTTAAAATCAAATCTTTCCATGTAAATGATTTATAGGAACCCGAATTATAAACATCTTTTTCAGCCGGTGTCAGCGTAGCTTCATCCGTACTGTCAATGCCTTGCTTAAAAAGATAATATTCATCACCGTTCATCAGGTGAGGGAAATTGGCAACCGATTGAACGGCATAAAAAGCATCGTACCGTATTTTGGTTTTGCCCCTGTCGCCTTTTTTGGTTTGAATAAGAATGACACCATTCGATGCACGGGAGCCATAGATGGCGGTAGAAGAAGCATCTTTTAAAATCTCGATGCTTTCAATATCGCTTGGGTTGATGTCGGACAAACTGCCGTTGTAAGGAATACCATCCAGCACAATCAACGGATCGGTGCTGGCACTGATGGAATTCCGTCCACGAATCAATAAAACAGCGCCGCTTTCGGGGTTGGCGCCTGCGGCTGTTGCCGTAACATTCAGGCCGGGGGTAGCACCTTGAATTAACTGCATCACATCGGTCCTTACCATGTTTTCAATCCTGTCTTTCGGAACAGAAGCCACGGCCCCTGTTACATCGCTTTTTCTTTGTCTTCCGTATCCGACAACAACGATGTCTTCGAGTGCTTTGTTGGACGATGTCAATGATACGGAATGATTCATTTTATGTGCTACCGGCACTTCCTGTGCTTCATAGCCAACAGAAGTAAACACCAGGGTAGATTGGCCGTTGGCAACAGTGATCCTGAAATTGCCCCCTTCATCGGTAGCCGTAGTGTTGTTGGTACCCTTTTCTGTTACCGTTACTCTTGCCAACGGGTTTTTGTTGTCGTAAACCGTTCCTGTAACAGTGAGTTGCCTGCCGGGTGTTGCAGTTGTTTTGTTCAAAGAAACCGTTGGGTTGCTTGTCTCATTCTTATCAACCTGATTGTTAATAACGCCGACCCTGTCCTTTGAGGTAATGGTGTAGTAATTGGGTTTTACATAGAGAAAAACAAGGTTGTTGGGATATAAAATATCCTTCAACACATCTTCCAGTTCTCTTTTGTTTTGTTCGCTGAAGCTGTACGATGTGGTTTTGCCGTTGAGCAAATCAGCATCATAGACGAACTGGGTACCGTAAATTTTGGTAACTTTTTTTAAAGCCTCTTTTAATGAAAGAGGCGATTGTGCCTGGGCTAAGCTGCTCAACAGCAAAAGCCCTGTCAATAGGACAAGAGATGTCCTTCTCAAATAGCAAGCAAGCATTTGACTTGTTTTTAAATGAATGAATGATGGTTTCTATCGCTTATTTCGAACGAAGGATCAGCACACTGTCTTTCTGTTCTACTTTTATATTGAGCACGGTTGATATGACAAACAACGCATCGTCAAGGTTATTCAGGAGTATCGGACCTTCGATCTTTTTGTATCGTAGTTCCGGATTTGCCAGCACAATTTTTTTCCCGTAGCTGTCTTCGAGGTAGGCTATAATTTCTTCTACCGTCGGATTGTTCAGTATCAGCTTCTTTTCTTTCCAGGCCGCATAATTTTCAGCAACCGTTTCGGAGCGGATAATGCTTTTTTCTGCCGGATTGTACACAACCCAATCGCCGGGCTGCATCATGATCTCTTTGTCTTTTATGGATAATTTTATCTTGCCCGTTTGCAACACCACTTCTGTCTTTCCTCTTCGTTCCCGTATGTTGAAAGAAGTGCCTAACACTTCTACATTCATATCGTTAACATGCACTAAAAAACGTTCGCCGGGCTTTATGGTTGTTGCGTTGTTGTTCAAATGCTTTACGTCAAAAAAAGCTTCGCCTTCCAGCCACACTTCTCTTGGTTCGTTCTCCTTCCATTTCTTCGCATACTTGATTGTCGAGTGGGCATTCAATACTATGTGCGTACTATCCGGCAAGGTTATCTCCCGCAACTCTCCGTAATTGGTTGCCACAACCGCCTCTTCGGGTTTTCTGTTCGTTAAAAACAGGATCGAAGCCAGTATCACAATTCCTCCAACAACAGCGGCTATACGAATGATCTTTTTCCAATTGGTGAAGGAAACCACTTTTGCGCCTTTTGCACTTTCGATGGCTTGCAGGTGTTCTGCAAAACGCTTCTGTATATGATCTTCTTCCGGAAATTCTTCTTTAAATCGAAGGTTCGTTAAAAGCAACCGTGCGTTTTCCAGCACCGCTTTTTTTTCCGGATTAGCCTCTAAAAATGATTTCCAGAATTGGCTGTTTTCCGCTGTTGGACGGATGATCCAATCCTGAAAATAAGGGTCAGAAATGAAATCCGCCTCACTATATTCCTCATACCTCTTATCAGAAAAATTGCCCATTACTAATTATATGTTTGTTGAATGAAAGTTTTTACCCCACGGAAAACAAAAATTTTTTTTCTTTATTAAAAATTACCGAAAAAATTCGTTCCGGAACGAAGGCATAAGCAGCATAGCAAGCAGAAACGAGGCGCCAAGAAGATCTTTTAAACTTGTTAAACTCCGTGCCATGATTTTATAGGTTGCTTTCACGGTGATGTTCAGAACCGTTGCCACTTCTTCGTAGGACAGGCCTTCGTAGAACCGCAGGAAAATGGCTTCCCGCTGACGGGGCGTTAAAGAATCCAATGCCTCCGCTAACTTTTTATGAAGCTCGCTGTCTGTTTCGTGAGCAATGATTTGAAGCTCACGGGAAAATTCAATATCGTCTTCCGAATAGGTTGCCTGAATCGTTCGTTTTGTTTGCTGGATCTTTTGCAGAAGCATGAAACGAAAGGTGGAGAAAAAATAACTGTTGGGCGAATCTATCTGCGCAATCCGCTCCCGCTTGTTCCATATTTCCAGAAACACTTCTTGGATGCTGTCTTCTATCAGTGTCGTATCGGTTGTAAATTTCTTCCCGTAGTTGTAGAATTTCTTGAAGTACTCGTAATAAATCTGCTCATACGCAAGCTGATCGCCGTTCAGAATATTTTGCCATATCTGTTTATCTATCGCCATTAATTGTTCAAAGTACAGTGCGCAAGATAGAAATGTTGCATGTAACCGAAGTCATTGTTGTTTGACAACGTGAATTTCGGAGAATTGTATCGTTGTCATTAATCGTCCTTTACGGATCGTTATGCAATCTATTCATCACAGCAGCTACTGTCATTGAAAGAGGTTGATCCTTGCGCCAATCGGCATTGATGCCATTGCCGCTCTTCGATCATTATCATCCCTGATTTCTGTAACAATACGAAGGCCGGTGAAAAGGCAAACAACAAAGCAGGCAGAAAAAACAGTCAACCAAAAGGCTCTGCAAAAAGAAAAGCAAGTCTTCTAAAGTTCGAGTGAAGTTCTGTGGGCTCAGCGGCCCTCTCCAAACAGAGAGGTTTTTATTGGTTGAGGGCAATCAATGCCCTGCATAATAATCATAGCCTTGTTCGGCCCAGAAGTCCGGTGGTTTGTTGTTGCTGAAGAAAATTGTCCCAATCCTTTTTAAGTGTTTCACGCCATATTTCACCGGAATGATCAATCGCAACGGAAAGCCCTGGTTAAGCGGTAAAGGTGCGCCGTTCATTTCGTAACAAAGAATGGTTTGTTCCTGCACAGCACTCGGCATATCAATACCCACATAATAATTTTTGTTGGGTGTTTGCATGCCCACATAACTCATCGTGCCTTCGCTTTTTAATCCATAGGCTTCCAAAAATGTTTTAAACGGCACACCGGCCCAGTGTGTTATCTGGCTCCAGCCTTCAATGCACTTGAAATCAAAAACAATGTCTTTTTTAGGAAGCTTTTTAATATCGTTCAATGTTAGCGTCAGTGTAACACCGTTATTTTTCACCACATGCAAACGCCAGGTGGCAGTGTCAACTTCATCTTCCAAACCGTCTTTGCCGTTCACACGAACATTTTTTACAGCAGCACTTACCGGATACTCTTTCACTAATTTTTTACTGCTAAAGACAGAAGAAAATATTTTCTCGTTCGTGTTGAGCACACTGCGTAAAGTTTGTGGCGTGCCATCATCCTTCGGCTGATTCTTAATCCGGGTAAAGATGATCCAGGCAGCAACAAGCAGCAATAGAAAAACCACAAACGATAAAACAGTTCGCATTCTTACCTGCTTCACGGTAAACTGTTGTTGCGGAAGGCCAGTATGTTTTTCCATTTTACTTCTGTTTTGGTTTGAGGATTTCAAAACCTGTTACCATGGCCTGGAAATTATTCCAGCCGGTTTTAATGACTTGCACAATGTGGATGAAGAAAAAAAGCACATACCCAATGGTGAGGATAAAATGCTCCAGCCGTGCCGCTTCGTAGCCACCGCATAATGCGGTAAGAAAGCTAAAGGTTATTGGTTTGTAGATGGCCAACCCGGTTATCAATGAACCAAAGCCCATGAAAATTACCATTGTATAAGCAACACGTTGCGCCGCATTGTATTTTAAAAATGCTGGTTCGGTTCTTCTGATGTGCAGATCGTGCAGCAACACCAGCCAGGCTTCCCTGAACGAACGTTTATTTGGTAACAGCAGTCGCCATTGGCCTGAAACAATGGTGAACGTGACATACAAAAGCCCGTTGATAAAAAACAACCACATAAAGGCAAAATGCCAGCTCATGCCTTCTGCCAGCCGAAAAGGGATGTTCAACGATTTGTAAAATCCGTCCGGAAAAAAATGGAACAGTTCTTTTTGCCCCAGCCTGATTTTGTATTCATCATTCGCCCAGTAAATCAACAGGCCACTCCAGATCATGCAAGCAAGGATGGGAAAGTTAAGCCAGTGAAACCAGCGAATGGCCAAAGGATGCTTTTTGACGATGGTAGGCATAAACGGTGGTTTATTATCGCATCAAGATACTTGTATAGCGCAAGAGAGGTAAAGACAAGGAACTTTCCTTCGTTATTACATTTTTCTTTGCTCCATTACTCTATACGAAATATTTTTTCTCTGCGGTTAACAACTATTGCTTGATGAATTTCAGAGAGGCGGAATTAATGCAATAACGCAAACCCGTTGGATTCGGGCCATCGATGAACACATGGCCTAAATGGGCGCCGCAACGGCTGCAATGAACTTCGGTGCGAATCGTATTGTACGAATTGTCGGTTTTGGTACCAATGTTTTTCGCTTTAACCGGCTGGTAAAAACTTGGCCATCCCGTGCCGCTTTCAAATTTGTGTTCACTGCTGAACACCTGTTGCCCGCAACAAACACATTGGTAAATGCCTTTCTCGTGGTTGTTCCAATACGCATTTTTAAAGGCAGGCTCTGTTCCTTCTTCACGGGTAACCTGGTACTGTTCCGAAGTTAGAATTTTTTTCCACTCTTCGGATGTTTTGTTCACGGCAAATTTTTGTGCCTGCGACGTGCAACTGTAAGCAAAAAAAGCAGCGAAGGCAATCCATAACTTTTTCATAAAACAAAATTTTGAACGATGAATTTTATGGGTGAAAAGCGAATTAATTTTCTTGCGTTTGATAGAATGGCATGTCTATCAGCAGAACACCGTTTATTTTATGACTGTTTTTATCTTGTGTAAAAACAACAAATGACAATGCGTTTTTTGCCACACCGGAAGGCAAATTCATTTCCACTGCACCCGTTGTTTGCGGTTCAATTGTTTTCAACTCTCTTACCACATTCACATGCTCTAAGGTGCGGCCTTCATTTTCTCCTTTCTTTACCACTGTTGTTGCCCCGGTTTGCACCAGTGCGACGTTTAAGGAAACAGAGGACGGATCATTAAGCGTATAGTTAAGTTGCACTGTGCGGTTGTTAGTGCTTACAACTTTGGCTACGAAGCCGGCAGGCTGAAGGTCATTCTTTGCAAGGGAAGCCCGAAGACGCTGTTCATCCGAGCCAACAAATTCTTCCTGCCCGTTTACAATCATTTGCGGTGTATAAATACTTTCCAGGGAGAACTGCTGTGCATATTGCCGCTGCCTTTCCGAAAATGCCGCCTGGCTAAAAGCATCTTTCCATCCCAAATGGTCCCAGTAATCAACATGATAACTTAAAACAATCGCCTCGCCGGCTGTCTTTATCCTGCTTAACAGTTTATCGGCCGGCGGACAACTGGAACACCCTTCCGATGTAAACAATTCTACCAGAGCCTTTGCTTTTTGTTGCTTAGCATTTGGCGTATTTGCTTTGTTATTCGCTTCGCTATTGTTGCAAGCAGCAGCCAGAGCAACTGCTAACAAACAATACAAGGCAAATAACTTTTGCATGAATTAAAAATTGAATAAAAGGTACGACAATGAACCATGCCAAGAAACTTTACTTTATAATGGGTCAATTCACATACGGAGAAAATGTTTTCACAGACTTGGCAAAAAATCCATTTAACAAATTGCAATAGAAAATGTGGAAACAGGGGAAAAGAGAACCCGAAAAAATTTTAGTGAAATCCTTTTAAAATTCCCTCCCTACCGGCAGGCTGCCAATCTCCGCTTAGGTTTGGCATATAAATTATGCAGTAAAAACAACAAGAATTTGCGCTATGGTTTTAGACGACAAACTGCATTGGTACAAGGATGCTGTTATTTACGAACTCCACATTAAGGCTTTTTACGATAGCAACAACGATGGCATCGGTGATTTTGCCGGGCTCTTGCAAAGGCTGGACTATCTGCAAGAACTTGGTGTTACAGCTATTTGGGTCTTGCCTTTTTACCCGTCGCCGTTACGAGACGATGGCTATGATATCGCTGATTATTACACCATCAATCCACGCTACGGCAATATTGAAGAGTTTAAACAATTTTTAGATCAAGCCCATAAGCGAAATCTAAAGGTTATTACCGAATTGGTGGTGAACCATACTTCCGACCAACATCCCTGGTTCCAAAGGGCACGCAGGGCACCGAAAGGTTCGCCGGAAAGAGAGTATTATGTGTGGACCGACGACCCAACCAAATACAAAGATGTGCGCATCATTTTCCAGGATTTTGAGGCCTCCAACTGGACATGGGACCCCGTAGCGCAACAATATTATTGGCACCGTTTCTTTCATCACCAGCCCGATTTGAATTATGATAGCCCACAGGTGCAGGAAGAAATTATCAAAGTCCTTGACTATTGGTGCGCCATGGGGGTTGACGGCTTCCGGCTGGATGCCATACCTTATTTATTTGAAAGAGAAGGCACCAACGGTGAAAATTTGCCCGAGACCCATACCTATTTAAAAACGCTACGCAAATACATTGATGAACACTATCCCGGTATTTGCTTTTTAGCGGAAGCCAATATGTGGCCCGAAGATTCAGCCTCATATTTTGGCGATGGCGACGAATGCCACATGAATTATCACTTTCCCGTGATGCCCCGCATGTTCATGGCTTTGCAACGAGAAGACCGCCACCCGATCACCGATATTTTTGCGCAAACACCGCCAATCCCTGAAACCTGCCAATGGGCTATTTTCCTCCGCAACCACGATGAACTGACCCTGGAGATGGTGACAGACGAAGAACGTGATTACATGTACAAGGTGTATGTAAAAGATCCCAAGGCAAGAATTAATCTTGGCATTCGTCACCGCCTTGCCCCGCTAATGGAAAACGACAGGCGGCGAATTGAGTTGATGAACTCATTGCTGTTCTCTCTGCCTGGTACGCCTGTGATTTATTATGGTGATGAAATTGGCATGGGCGATAATTTTTACTTGGGGGATAGAGACGGTGTTCGCACACCCATGCAATGGTCACCAGACAGGAATGCAGGCTTTTCTGATACCAATCCCCAACGCTTGTATTTACCCGTGATTCTCGATCCGCAATACCATTACGAATCGGTGAATGTAGAGACACAACGGGCCAATACCTCATCCCTTTTTTGGTTTATGAAGCGCATCATCAACATGCGCAAAAAATACAAAGCCTTCAGTCGCGGCGATATGAAATTCATCACCGTTGACAATCCAAAGATTTTGGCCTTTTCCAGAACTTACCAGGATGAAACGCTTTTGATCATTGTGAATCTTTCCAAGTATTCCCAACCCGCCGAAGTTGACCTGTCGGAATACAAAGGTTATGTACCAATGGAAGCTTTCAGCAAGAATCGGTTCCCTGCGGTAAAAGAGAACAGTCCTTATTTCTTCACACTGGGCCCTCATTCCTACCAATGGTTTGTGATGCAAAAGCCCAAAGAAGAAATAAGGGTAGAAACAAGGCTGCCTTCCCTGAAATTGAACCAATGGGAAGACTTGCTTGCAGGAAACACAAACGAAATCCTGGTGAATCTGGTCTTGCCCGATTATATTGAAAAAACAGGTTGGTTTGTCGGCAAAGGGCGGGCCATTCACAATGTTTCCATTCTTCATCATACCGCCTTGCCGGTGAATGAGAAAGATGCACAAATACTCCTGCTTGAAATAGCTTTTGAAAGTGGCTTGCCGGAATACTACCAGTTACCGCTGGTTTTTGTGAGCGACGAAGAAGCAAAAAAATTGCAGGATACTTGTCCGTATGCAGTCATTGCACAATTAAAGATCGGAGAAGCCGAAGGCTTGCTTTGCGACGGTATTTATACGGCGCATTTTCAACACGCTGTTTTTGGCTTTATGGCCAATCAAAAACGGTTCATGTCGGGTGGGGAAGTGGTGTTTCATTCCAATGAAGAACTAAAGCAACACCTCGAAAGCGTAACTGCAGTAAAAGCAAGGGTGCATACCACGAGTGAAATGCACACATCCCTCACGTTCGATAACCGGTTCTTTTTAAAATTCTACCGCAAAGTTGACAAAGGCGTGCATCCCGATGTAGAAACAACCCGCTATTTATCGGAAGACATTGGCTATCCGCACACAACAAAATACGTTGGCGGCATTGAATGGCGACTGGACAACAACTTTTTTCAATTGGGCATGATGGAATTGCTGGAAGAAAACCACGGCGATGGCCATCATTACATGCTGGAAAGAGTAACCAACTTTATCGAACGCATCCTGGCAAGAAACCGTTCTTATCTTTCTTCTTATGCCAGGCACGGGAGTTTGACGCATCCTGTTTCGTTTGATGAACTGGACGAAGAGTTGAAAGAATTTATTGGTGGCAACGCAGCCGAAACAGCAAGGCTGATCGGCGAAAGAATTGCCGAAGTACACATCGCCCTTGCCACCAGTTACGAAAAAGATTTTCTGCCCGAAGAGTTCTCCCTCCATTACCAACGTTCGCTTTTTGCTTCGTTGATTTCGTTGGTAAGGGAAACATGGCAAAGCATCGACAAGAACACAAACAAGTTACCGGAAAACATACAACCCGAAGTGCAAACACTGCGCAACCAGCGTGATGTTGTGTTGAATACATTGAAAAGGATTTACAGCAAGAAACTTGACGTGCAAAAAACCCGTGTGCACGGCAACTTTGGCTTATCGCATATTTTATTAACAGGCAAAGACATCGTCGTTCACGATTTTGGCGGCAACCCAACGAAGCCCTACAGCGAACGGCGGTTGAAGCGTTCCCCTTTGCGAGATGTGTCGGCGATGATCCGCTCGTTTTATTATGTGGCTTACGAAGGTTTTCAAACCGCCACGCAAGCGCAGCACGAAGAGTTGCAAAGCCTTTTGCCCTTTGCCGATTTCTGGGCTCACTACATGAGCAATTTTTTCATGCGGGCTTATTTGGACAAGGTGAAAGGAACGGCCATTGTTCCAAAGGCATCCGAAGACTTCGAAGTGTTGATTCAAACATTTATGTTGGAGAGTGCCTTGCAGTTTTTTAATCAGGAGTTGAACTATCATCCAAAGAGAGCCATGATACCATTGCGGATTATACAGACGATATTGGCCTCCCCAAACCCCTCCCAGGGAGGGACTTAGGCAATACACAAGGCCAGCTTTTATACGATACTGATAAAACTCGATCATTGAAAAATGATTGAGTTTTCTTTTTATGTACCAGGCGACTGTACTACTATTGAACTGCCGTTGCGTCGCACTCTTGTACTGAGGGATTTCTATTCAAAAATTATTGTGTAATGCTTTTTAATACATCTCTCGGATGCAACGGTAATAGCGATAGATTATTACGAAATTATTTTCCTATAAATAAACAACCCCTCTTTTTTGGAGAGGGGTTGCAGTAGAAGGCGTTTGGCGGTTTAGGATTTATTTTTCATAGGTCGGACACAGACGCCTTTGCTTTTCATGGATTGGATGGTTTTCACAACGGGTTTGGATAACAATTGGACTTCTTAGGAATTGGATTCAGTTAGTTTTGGTTTATGTAATTTTTGTTTGTTGGTTTTTCTTCGTATTGAATCATTGACAGCACAAAGATAAAAGCTGCAAGATGTGTGATAGCCGGGCATTCGGTGAAAGCCACAAATTCAAGGGTTAGAGACAACAGCTTTATAGATAAAAAACCGGAAGGGAAATAGTGCTGATTAAACACTGTGTACATTCACTTATAAACCTGTGTAAAATTACTTCGTAAGATTACCAGTTCTTCAAAAACAGCAACAATTTCTAGTAAGTGAAAACCCTAATTTCTGTCAAGAAGCCCAATTATATCCAAACGATGTTATGCCCAACCTCTTTCCAGCACAGTGGGATCCGAAGCTTGGAATTCACGTGACTTGAAGTCGCGGC